>ERZ772979.64-NODE-64-length-90494-cov-22.123619_pt1 | contig 90494 bp, 77 predicted proteins | sample MGYA00511130_ERZ772979 | MGnify/ENA primary metagenome ERZ772979 (study PRJEB29015, sample SAMEA2738103) | human oral metagenome | biome: human oral; feature: human-associated habitat; material: saliva | place: China | collected 2186 ...
CAAAGATTGCTGCGAATTGTTTTTTCATAGTTGAATTCCTTCTTTCTGAAAAATAGAAATATAAAATGTTACAAGTCATAACATTCACATTCTACTCTGTTCTTCAGATTAAGAATTTTTGGGAGTGTCCACGTTTCCTCGCCACATTCTACATCGAAGTTCTTCGTTTCATGTGTTTGTTACTTCTTGTAGGGTGATATTAGCATAACCTAATTTTCGTGTAAACCCTTTTTTCTCAATTTCATTCTCATTATAAAAATTTTATAATTTATAATGCCCTAAAATTCAATTATTATCTATGTTTATGAGATATATTTTTTTTTGCTAAAAATATTAAATTTATCTTTTTTTGTGTTAAATGAGATTTATTATCATATACATTATTAAGCTTTACTAATTAATTATATATCCATTAATTAGTCGAAGGCTATTTTATGCATAAATAGTTCATAAACACCTCATACAATATATTGTGGAATAGATCAATATACATACTAATCAAATAAATTTTTATCTTTTACTATATATAGATTTATTTTACTATATATATACTATTATATACAAAAGAAAATATCATCTCTTTATATACAACAAAAAAAGACTTCCGAAGAAGTCTTTTTTTTGTTGTGAGGGAATTAGAATTTGTAGTTTAATTCTGCACGGTAGAAATCGGAAAGATCATTACCTTTTTGGTCTTTAGAGTTGAAACCATAACCTGCAGATAAGCCTACGTTATCTTGTACTGCGTAGTTTACGCTAGCCATATAACCTTTGTAACCATTAGATGTATTTGTTAAGTCATATGCTTGATCCCAAGTGGAGCTTACGATTGGAGCGTTAGCTTTTTGGTTGAAGTATTGACCTTTTACATCCCATGTACCTTTTTTAGCGATGTCGTAATTACCATACCCAACACCAGCTGTCCAAGCTTGGGAATCATTAACGTTGGAAGCTTTCAACCATTCACCACCAACCCAAACTTTGTCTTTACGGAAGTCTGCATTGAAGCCGTATACGTCTTGGCTATCAGAGTTAACTGTGGAACCGTTATGATTCAAGTTGCCGCTAGATAATTTGGAGTAGAAGCCACCAACTGTGGATTCTTGACCAACTTTACCTTTAACACCTACATATGCAACGGAAGGATTATCGGATTTGGAGTTGCCATCAGCAGCGCCAGCCATCATATAACCATAAGCACCTTGTACTTGAACTTTGTCATTACCTACGTTCAATTGAGCACCATCAAATGTATCATCGTACATTAAACCGCCACCAATTGTTTGTTGGAAACGACCACCTTTTGCGGATACATGATTACCAAATTTGTGATCTACATAAGCACGATCGATTGTTGCATCAGCACCTTTTGTAGAATCACCGAATTCGTAATTACCTTTTACACGAACAACAGCTTCTGTTTTATCATTAACTTTACCGTTGAATTGAACACGTGCACGGCCATCTGTTAAGGATTTGCTATTAGTTTTGTAAACGCCTTTATCTTCAGATCCTTGGTAACGGATACGAGCATCACCAGTTACTTTTACATTACCTACGCGATCTTCCAAACGAGATACGCGTACACCCAAGCTATTCAACTCATTGGAGAACTCATCTGCCAAGCGGTTAATCATTGCTTGTTGTTCTGCATTAGCACGATCTTGGTTAGCCATTGCTTTAGCTACCATTTGAGCCATTTCATAACGAGTGATATTGTTTTGGCCTTTGAAAGTACCATCTGGGTAACCATTAACGATACCAGATTGTGCTAATTGAGATACTGCTTGGTATGCCCAGCTATCTGGAGTTACATCGGAGAATGGGTTTGCAGCGAATGCTGTTGTTACACCTAATACTGCTGTTGCTGCAAAAATTGTTGCGAATTGTTTTTTCATAATGAATTCCTTCTTTCTTATAAATAAGAATTTATAGTATCAGAAGACATTCACTGTATAAGTGGTATAACTATGAAAGATATATTAGGAGTGTCCACGTTTCCTCGACTATATTATCTATCACAGCCTCACCTCTTTATTAGTGGTGCCTTACTGTGATTAGAATATATCACCGGCCAAATTTTTTGTAAAGCATTTTATACAACTAAATTTGATGAAATTTCTTTCATGAATAAAAATAAACCTATAAACATAGATTTCTCCTGCATTTCTTAAAATTAAATTTTGTACAATTTCATTTTATTTATCTAAAATTCATGATGTATTTTAGATGATAAACCTACAACTCTTAATTATTAAAAATAATAAATATTATATTATTTAATATGTAATTCTAATATACAGACCTAAAATATTATTATATTCCACTTTTCTATTATTAATATCTTTATTTTGTCTTTCTAATTTTTATTAGTAATAAACTTATCAATACCATTCATCATATATTTTCGCTTAAATATGTCATTAATAATATTAAGCTATAAATACCCCATTATTTAAATACAAAAAACCTCTCTATAGTAATTACTACTATAGAGAGGCTTTTAGAAGCATTAAATTGCATAGGATACAAAACCTAGGACGTGATCAATGGGAACAGGACCAATGAACCGACTATCACTAGAATGATTTCGGTTATCCCCCATCACAAATACATATCCTTCAGGAACTGTAACAGGTGTAGAACGAGTATAATTCATTTTTGTATCTTTGGTATATGGTTCTTGTAATTGTTCACCATTACGCCATACATGACCATCTTTAAACTCTAATACATCACCAGGACGACCGATAACGCGCTTAACCCATACATCATTTGTTTGAGCAGCTTTATTAAAGACTGATGCATAGTTCATCAATGGTTCTTCTACATCATCTACCCAAGTACGTGCGCGATTAACACGACTATCAATGATTACAATTTGACCATAATTTGGCATTTCATTCATAATATGATGCCATTTCGTTACAATTAAATATTGGCCATTGTGTAATGTATCCTCCATTGATTCACCAGATACACGTGTTGGTTGAATCAAGAAAATATGAATTACCATGGCAATAATTAATGCCAATACAATGGCATAAATCCAATCTAATATTTCTTTTACTATTTTATTACTCATATTAACCCCTTAATGACCGTTCTTTGTAAATCTACCACCAAATACATCATGTACATCTTGAATCGTAATAAATGCCGATGGATCTACTTCATAAACAGTATTTTTTAACCTCATAATTTCAAGTCTTGTTACTACAGAATATAAAACATGCTTAGGTTGCTTTAAATAGCCCCCTTCACCATACATAATTGTAACACCACGATTGAGGTTCGCATTTAATGCATCTGCAAGATTCTTAGAGTTCTCTGCATCTGTAATAATCATTACCCCTTTAGATTCATCAAGGCCTGTAATTGTAATATCGATCATCTTATAAGCAATAAAATAAGCGATTAAGGAATACATAGCACTATTCCAACTATATACAAAACCTGCGGCACCAAGAATAATGAGATTCATGGCCATTACGATTTCACCAACGGAGAAGGTGGAACGTCTATCAAAGATGATTGCCACAATTTCAGAGCCATCTAAAGAACCACCATTACGTATAATGAGGCCTACCCCAATACCTAAAATGATACCACCAAAGATAGAACCTAAGAATGGATCTGTTGTGATAGGTGTAAAATCATGAGCAAAGGTAGAAAAAATTGCCATCCATACGATAGAAAATAGTGTAGAGAAAGTAAAGTTTTTGCCGTTAGCTCTATAGCCAATATATAAGAAAGGCAAGTTAAAGAGTACGACGAAAATACTAAAAGAAATTCCTGAAAGCTCTGCAGCCATCAAGGAAATACCAACTACACCACCATCGATGATACTATTCGGTACTAAAAATAAATCTAAGCCTATAGTATAAATTAGAGCCCCTAAGATCATCATTAAGCAACGCATAATAAAATTTGACCACTTATGCGTTGAAGCTTCATTTTTCATGCACTTCTCCTTTACCGTACAACTGCTCCATAGCATGTAGTCTCTTTTCTTCCAACTCACCAGAGTCCATCATATTACTTTGTATATCATTAGCAGTTTGGTTTAACTGTTTTGTATAACGTAAACCAATAACAAAAGCAGTCAAATCATCTACAGGCTCTGGTGGAAATTGCATAGACGTAGGGATAATCTTACGCCACCCTGTAGGTGAATTATATTGCCAATATAATTTTCGAGCCTCCTCAGTACTATGCGATTCATCAATTAAACTAGTAGTAATTCTGTGATTTCGTCCAATTTGTTGGAGAGATGGATATAAATATTTATGATTTGTACCATTTCCACATACCATATGAACAATACCATAATATTCAGTTAATGTACGTTCAATTTCACCATTGAACTGTTTTGTCATAATAATTTTACGACATACCATAGTACCAGAAGGTGTCACAATTGCTACACCTGTTTTTTCATTTCCTGGATCTACAGCCAAAATGTACGTAGTATCAGTCATATTACTATCCTCATTTCTAATACAGCATTTATATTTTAACACAAAACGAAGGTCTTATGTAAAAATTTACATAAGACCTTCGTTTAAAGTATATAAACCAAAATACTATTCAATTTAATAAGCTGGCATTTTAGCCTTATCATTAAAAACAGGCATTTGAGTAATACGTAACTTAAGATGTACAGGACCAGATGAATATGTATCACCATCAACATACGCTTCCACATGAACCTTGCCATGTATTGTAGCAATACGACGAATAGCCGTAAACAAATCATCCCCTGGTATCGTTCCGATATCACCAGATAAGGAATCTGGAATAATCCCTTTTTCTCTTGCCTTTTCATTTACTTGCTTTAAGAATTGAAGCATAGCAGATTGAGCGTTAGGTCCACCATCCATTACAGCAGAATGAATTACTTCTCCATTTTTATAAATAAATTGTTGTGGGTAAACTTGGATAACTGCTACCGCTGGTTCACCAGCAATAATATTTCCAGCAGCAACCACTTGAACCACCATTGGAGTCTTTGCACTATTAAGCTTTTGTGTAGCTACCTCAATATTCTGACGATCTACATATACAACAGCCTGACCTTGATCTTCTATACCAAGACGACGTAATACCAATTTATTTGTATCATCAATAATATTTTTGATGGCTGCATTGCTATCTTCTTCACTTAAACCAGGTCGAACAACAGCTTGCGCCAATAATTGATCAACTTGGAAAAGAATTGTACCTTCACGCAAATGAATAATGCCATTTTGCAACTGTTCCTGCGTTGTCTGTAAATCCTTAATATGAGCTTCCATCTTGGCTCTTGTAGCCTCTAAATCAGCTAATTTTTTAGATACTTCATCATATGAAGCTTGAAGTGTAGCTAACTCAGCTTCAGTCGCATCTTTAGCCGCTTGTGCACTAGCCAACTCAGCCTTAGTTGCATCAACCTCTTTACGAATTTGCTCTATTTCAGCCATTCGTTCTGCTAACTCTTGCTTATTTTGCTCAAGCAATGCTTGTCCTCGAATAAGCTCTTGCGTCTTAGCAGCTACCTCATCATTAAGTTGCTTCATATCTGCTCGCAACTGATCCATCCCAAAGAGTGCTGTTCGTACACTTTGAGATGTAATAGTTAATACACCTACTGTAGCAGCTGCAACTAACAATCCCGTTACGATAGTAACAATAATCGATGTATGCTTAGGCCTTAATCCAAAGAGGGACATGCGACGCTTACCAACTTTAGTGCCTAACTTATCCCCCATGTAGGCAATAAGTCCACCCATAAGGGCGATAATAACTAATATTTTAACACCTACTAACATCGAGTCCCTCCTTTCATAAGATTACACAATTATTGGATTCGAAAATATGCTATTTCGTAAATCAAATTTATTTCTTTATATACTAGGTTACTTAGATACACGCCAATTCAAATATAGGCCAGCAATGATGCCTAATGTATCTGGAATTAATGCGGCAAATACAGTTGGCAATGCCCCACCTTTACCTAATGCACCTGCAAATGTCATCACACCATAATAGATAAAGATGATTAAAATACTGATACCAAAGCCAATAGATGAACTAGAACGTTGCTTTTGAAGACCTAATGGAGCACCTACAAGAGCAAATACAAAGCTAGCTAATGGAATTGTAAAACGTTGGTACATTTCCATTTCTAGTTTATTGGCATTCGTATAAGCAGCCTTATACGCTTTGATTTGATGACGTAATTCTTTGATTGTTAGTTCTTCAGGTTTACGTTGATCTTGTTGAATATCCTTTGGTGCAGACTTAATTGGCAAGGATTGCTCCTTGAACTTCATTGTTCGTTCTACACCATCACCAGCGGAAATATCATAAATAATGCCGTTTTGCATCACCCAATATTGGCCATTCCAAACAGCAGTATCCGCATTTTCAACTTGTTGTAACTTGCCACCTTCACCAAACTGTTGCACCGTAATCATGCTTAATTGTTTAGTCTCCGCATTGTAGCTTTTAGCATACATTAATGTGCCTAAATCATTACCATTCATTGTTTTTAAAACGATATGATTTTGTGTTTGAGGTGATGCATTTTTCATAATCTGTTCACGCACAATTGTTTGATACATATTATTTGTACGTGGTACAACAAATTCATTAAATGCGACAGCCCCAATTGAGATGATGAGAGCGATGATGTATACAGGCATCGCTAAGCGTAAAAAGCTAAGACCACCGGCACGCATAACAACAATCTCACTAGTACTGCTCAAGCGACTAAAGGTCATAAGTGAAGCCAATAGTACTGACATTGGGAATGTTAAGATAACAATACTTGGTAATGCCAACACAAAAGCTTTCATAACGAGAACTAGCGGTGCCCCATATTCAGTAATATATTGAGCAATTCTAAACAATGTGCCTGTGCCAATAAAAATACTGGTAAAAGCAAATACCCCAAATAGGAACGGACCTACAAAGGCTTTTAATATATATTTATCTAATAATCTCATAGTCCCCTCCTATAATCTAAAGTTATCCCCTAAGTAATGCTCACGAGCGATTGGGTCGTTTGCAATTTCTTCAGGGGTGCCTTCTAGGAGGATCTTACCACTACTTAAAATATAAGCCTTATCTACAATCCCCAATGTTTCACGCACATTGTGATCTGTAATCAAGATACCAATACCGCGATTTTTTACATGCAAAATAATTTGTTGAATGTCAGCAACCGCGATAGGGTCGACGCCAGCAAAAGGTTCATCGAGAAGAATAAAATTCGGTTCTAACGCAAGACAACGAGCGATTTCTACACGACGGCGTTCACCACCAGATAGCTGCATCCCCATACGATCCCGAACATGACCAATATGAAATTCTTCAATGAGGGATTCCACTATAGCTTCAATTTCATCAGATTTCTTTGATGTTGTTTGTAACATAGCACGAATATTATCCTCAACAGTCATGGAGCGAAAAATTGATGCTTCTTGTGGAAGATACCCAATACCTTCAGCAGCTCGTTTATACATTGGAATATTCGTAATATCCTTATCATCAACGGTAATGATACCAGAACTAGGTCGTTCAATGCCAACAATCATATAGAATGATGTAGTTTTCCCTGCCCCATTAGGACCTAGGAGCCCAACGACTTGCCCCTTATCAACGCGTAAACTAACCCCGTCTACAACATTGCGACCGCTAAAGGTTTTGACTAAGTTTTTGGTTTCTATATACATATTTAATCCTTATTGATTTGGAACAATGATAAGTGTACTACGACCACCCAATGTTTCAGCAGAATCATCAGCTAAACGAATTTTAAGCTCTGGCGCATTGAGTACATTACCGTTTTGAACAGCATGAGCAGAGCCAGATAAGAGTACAACTCCATCATTTTGATTTGGTGTTTGTGTATAGGTAGCTCGTTCTGCAGAACCAGATACATTTCGTTCTGGATTAGAGAATGTCACATCCCCTTGTGCTACTGCGCGAATTTCTTTTAGCCAACCCTCTACTTGATTACCTGTTAATGTAGTACCTTCTGCAATTAAACGAGCGTTGCCAGATACAAGGCCATATTCTGTATCTGTATTATATTCAACTTTATCGCCAAAAATTTGACGATCGCTACGTTGTAAATGAACACCGCCATTAGCAGTAAATTTATTATTATTGTAGCTGTGCACTGATTGTGCAGACATAGCCATATCAGAACCAATCAAAGATACACCACCTTCAAGACTTGCTTCTTGAGTTTTTGTGTTGTACCAACCATTGGCACCAGTCATAGTTTTATCCGCTTGAGTAATTACCACATTACCGGTTGCATCAGCACGACCTGTATTGCCATCATAAGACAATGTATCAGCGCTAATAGTCAATGGGTCATTTGCAGCCCAAGCTGTAACAGATGCTGTCATGAGTACAGCCAAAATAGCCATACCAATCTGTTTTTTCTTATTCATCATATTTCCCCTCAATTACTTCTTCGTTAATTTTGCGTTGCCAATAGCTTTAATAATTTTCAAAGCCATATTACCTTCAAGCTTATCGCCTGTAAGAGTTACATCCTTACTGTTATAAGTAAAAGCCGTCTTAGATGTCAACGTTTTCGTTTTGTTATCAAAGTGAAGGGCTTCTGTTTTAAATTCTGCACCTTCTGTATTGGTAGCTGTAACGCCTTGGTCGATATCAAGAGAATTGCGGTCCCCCGTCAATACAGCATGAGGAGCTGTAATAGTAGTGGTCACATCATCTTGATAGAAAAGACCCTTCAAATTAGTCAAAACGATGGCCTTTGTCCGTGGGTCATATTCAATCTTTTCAGCTGATAAGGCCCACACTAATTTGCCATCCTTTTCCTCTTGTAGGTCAGCACCTTGGAAATTAACGAGTTGACCATTCTGATTTTGAGTGGTACCCACATCACCAGAGTCTTTCATAATATATACGATAAGACCAATTAGAGCCAACACTATAACGGCCACTATGGCAATTAATTTTTTATTATTTTTCATGTGCCCTCTCCCGTGCAGCTATCTTCTTATCATAATCAATAATTTGATCCATCTTAGTCATCCAGCGATGTTGGAACCAAAGCCATTCATCTGGATGCTGGCGAATAAAGTCTTCAGTAACGCGTACACATTCCTCAGTTAGACGATACATATCTGCATCTTCATCGCCAGTGTCAATATAATGCAATGCTGGTAAAATGTGAACAATATGCCCACCTTCAGCCTTGCGAGATGCAAAAATGGGAACTACGGGAGAACCAAATTTTTTCGCAAATGTAGCTGGCCCAATAACCGCTGAGGAGTCTTGACCTAAAAACGGAACTGGTAAACCATGTATATATCCATCTTGGTCAGCTAAGAAGCCAAGCAGTTTTTTCTTCTTTAAAGCCTTTGCAGCGGAAACGATTTCGTTGCCACCACTAGCAAATACATCAAGTCCTACCATCTCACGATACTCATTCATGAGACGTGTAAATTGAGCATTCGGTTGTTTTTTAACAATTGTGGTAGATGGATATCCATGCGCCGCCATAGCAGCGCCCATCCATTCCCAATTGCCTACATGTCCAGTAAGAACAATAACGCCTTTATCTTCTGCGATGGCTTCTTCTAAATATTCGACACCACGCATTTCAATATGTTTATCGATAAAGGATTTTGTAAGGTTTGGCATGTACAATACTTCCATAACACTACGGCCAAGATTTTTAAACAACTTTTCAATTAATTGTTCTGCCTCTTGATCATTCATGTTCATGCCAATCTTTATGTTTTTTATACCTCTAAGTTTTTGCTTCTTCGCTATTAGCCCATATACTGGTCCTAAACTAGCGCCTATGAGCAAAATGAGCTTATACGGCAGTCGGCAAACGAGCCAGCTAATGCCTTTAACTAAATGGTATTGCCATTCGTTATTCATTCTGCCCACCTCCTTTATTGTCCATGAGCATGGGCCTCTCGTGCATAGTCTGCTACAACAGTTTCCCATAAACCTTGATTTTTCAAGATATATTCTACAGCCTCTCTAACAGCACCATGGCCTCCATTGACAGTAGATATAAATTTAGCTAATTCTTTGACCTCTGGTACCGCATTATTTGGTGCCATTGGTAAACCTACGATTTGGAGTGCCCCTAAATCATTTAGGTCATCCCCCATGTAAGCAATCTCTTCTAAATTGATTTGATGCTCTTTACAAAGGGTTCTTAATGCTTCTGTCTTATTCGCATGCCCCATAAGCAATGCATCAAAATGAAGTTCCTTAGCACGTCGCTCAACCATAGGAGATATCCGTGCTGTGATGATGGCAAGCTTAAGACCTACTTTTCGAGCTGCCGTTAATCCTAAGCCATCTTTTACAGAAAAAGACTTAAGTTCTTCCCCACTTGATGTATAGATTAGAGTACCATCAGATAGCACGCCATCAACATCAAGAACAATCCATTGAATATTCATTATACAATGCCTCTACGCAATAAATCTGTAATATGAACAATGCCTAGACATTTATTATCTGTATCTACAACTGGTAACACCGTAATAGGGCGTGGTTGATTTTTCTCCATTAAATGAAGAGCTTCAGCCGCTAATTTGTCCTTTGTAATCGTACGAGGCATAGAGGTCATCATATCCTCTACAGGCCATTCTAGGAAATTACTACCAGAATCTAATCCGCGGCGCACATCACCATCGGTAACAAGGCCTAATAAGTGACCTTCTTCATCAATAACATTAGTAGCACCTAAACCTTTTTCGGTCATTACAAAGAGTGCATCTTGCACTGTTGCACCTTTAAACACCGTAGGGTTATCTTCACCACCATGCATAATATTTTCTACGGTCAACAATAATTTGCGACCAAGAGAACCACCTGGATGGAATACAGCAAAGTTTTCTGGTGTAAAGTGATGTCGTTCTAATAAGCATACTGCTAAGGCATCACCTAATGCTAAAGCAACAGTAGTACTTGTAGTTGGCGCTAACCCCAATGGGCAAGCTTCACGTTCTACTTCAGCTAGCAATACAATATCAGAATTCTTAGCTAATGTAGATTCTGGTTTACCTACAACACAAATTAATTTTGCACCTATGCGACGTAAGGATGGTAAGATACTGATGATTTCGCCTGTTTCACCACTATTGGAAAAAGCTAATACTACATCATCTTCTGTAATCATACCGAGATCGCCATGCACACCTTCACCAGGATGCATGAAAAGTGCCGGTGTACCAGTACTAGCCAAGGTAGCCGCAATTTTGCGACCAATATGACCAGATTTTCCCATACCAGTACATACTACACGGCCCTTACAAGCCAAAATCATATTTACAGCATTTACAAAATTGTGATCCAAACGAGAACTTAATTCTTCAATAGCACGTGCTTCCTCATGAAGCACCTGTGCCGCTTGTTCTAAAATAGTCACAAATAACCGCCCCTAACCTTTTACGATTTTATCAATAGCTACTAAATCTCGTAGCAAAGCTTCAAAATTATCTAAGTATAACATGTTTGGACCATCGGATAAGGCTTCCTCTGGATTATCATGTACTTCAAAGAATAGACCATCTACACCACTTGCAACAGCAGCACGAGCCAAGTTTGGTACAAATTCGCGATTACCACTAGATTTAGTACCTGCGCCACCAGGTAATTGAACGCTATGTGTAGCATCGAATACTACTGGATAATCGAAAGAACGCATAATTGGGAAGGATCTCATATCTACAACGAGATTGTTATAGCCAAAGCTAAACCCACGCTCTGTAAGCATAAGATTTTCATTACCTGTTTCTTTCATTTTATTTAAGACATTTTCCATATCTTTAGGCGCCATAAATTGACCTTTTTTCACATTTACGCATTTGCCAGTTTTAGCTGCACCATATACAAGATCTGTTTGACGACATAAGAAAGCTGGAATTTGTAAAACATCCAATACTTCTGCAGCCGGTTCGATTTGTTCAATGGAGTGAATATCACTTACAACTGGTACATTGAGTTCTTTTTTAATAGAAGCAAGGATTTTTAGACCTTCCTCAAGACCTGGTCCACGGAAAGAACCGTAGCTAGAACGGTTAGCCTTATCGAAAGAAGCTTTAAAGATATATGGAACTCCTAAGCGTTCACAAATTTCTTTTGCTCGTTTGCCAATAGCCAATGTACGGTCATAATCTTCAATAACACAAGGTCCAGCAAGGACAAAAAGACCTTTACCGCCACCGACTGTAATATCTTTAATTTGAACTGTTTTCATTTATTTCTCCTCTTGCTCGTAAATTGCATTTACGCGAGCTAAGTCTTCCGGTGTATCAACACCGATAAATCGTTTATCTGTAAGAATAACACGAATAGTATAGCCATTTTCAAGAGCGCGCAATTGCTCTAACGATTCGGTTTGCTCCGCTGGTGTTGGTTCCATCTTTGCATAGTTTAATAAGAAATCTCTACGATATGCATAGATGCCAATATGTTTTAACGGCGCACGTACAAAATCATGACGTGGATACGGAATTAAGGATCTAGAAAAATACATCGCATCATTGCGATTATTTAAAATAACCTTTACAGCTGATGGTTCATCGTATTCATCCTCTAATAAAGGAGTGGCTACAGTTGCCATTTGTAAGTTTGGATCTTCTTCAAAAAGTTGGGCCAATTCATCAATAAGTTTTGGCTCAATCATAGGTTCATCACCTTGAACATTAATAATGACATCTAAGTCTGTATAATGATTAGCAACCTCGGCTAATCGATCAGTTCCGGTAGGGTGATTAGGGTCTGTCATCATAACAGAACCTCCAAAGTTTTGAACTGCAGAATATACACGTTCATCATCTGTAGCAACAATAGTACACTCAGTTTTTGTCGCTTGTGACACTCTTGCATAAACACGTTCAATCATTGGTTTACCTGCTATATCCGCTAATGGTTTTCCTGGTAATCTTGTAGAACCATAACGAGCAGGAATAACGCATCCAAACTTCACAATAATCCCCCATTTCTGTTATTCGTGTATCTAATTATTATACACTAAATCTCTAAATTTTCTATGAATTCTTGTTTTTCAGAAATGAACTCAATTCCAATAGATAGCACTAGAATCGGCATTTTTAAGTCTTCAATTGCATGCAATTGACTCAACTTCACCGCATCCTTCTCCGTGATACAAATAGCATCTGCTTGATGAGCAAATACCTCTTTCCAAATATCTACAACATCATCATTTTCGAAATTATGATGATCACCAAATGGCATTGTATGGACCACATTATATCCGATATCAGTCAATGTTTGTGTAAAGGATTGAGGGTTCCCAATACCACTAACCGCCATGATTCGATGCTTTTGATATGTATCGACGGGAGAACCATTTTCTCCGTTGGCCCACTCATCTAATGTATACATACATTGAGGCTTGTGGATTGTTTCATATACAGGTGTATTGGGAAGCATATGAGCTAAACGCTTACGGATACCTGAAACAACACCTGGTGCCACTTGATCCACCTTGGTAAGAACAATAATACTAGCTCTTTGTAAGCCACTAAGCGGTTCTCGTAATAAACCACGAGGTAATACACGGTCATAACCAAATGGATTAGAAGCATCAATAAGAACGATATCAATATCTCGAGCTAATGCGCGATGTTGAAAGCCATCATCCATAACTAAACAATCTGCACCGAGCTCATTTATAGCAATTTCTGCAGATTTAGCCCGTTCACGACCGATGATCACATTAGACTTTTGTAATACTTTGGCTAACAACCAAGCTTCATCACCACTAATAAATGGCTCTACCAACATAACACCATCTTTAGAAATAATTATATTTTTCTTATTGTCCTCAGCCCGATAGCCACGACTTAGCACAGTAGGATGGAGTCCTTTTCGGGCGAGTACATCACATATAAATCTCACCATTGGAGTTTTACCTGTACCACCAGCAGTAATATTACCAACACTGATAACCGGAACGGTAACTTTAGTAACTCCTTTTCCCGCATCAAATCGAGCATTTCGTATTGATACAGCCTTTTCGTAACCTTTACTTAGAAAGCCCAAGCTGGAACGAGCTATATCACCTAATATGGATTGATTCTCACCACTAACGATGGATTTAAATAATGCTTCCCCACTCATAGGTGACTCCTCCTATTATGTAACATCATAGATGAATCTAATAAATTATATCTAGCTTATGGAATAATATGGTGTTTTTCAAATAACTGACGTAACTCTTGTGTATTGCGTTGTGTAGCACCGCGATTTTCACGAATAATATCAAGACAGTTTTGCCCCATTTCCGTTGATAAATCCTTATCCTTACATAATCGCAATACCATATCAGTTAATTCTTTACCATTCTTCACCTGCTCACAAGCATGACGAGAATGTAATAAAGCGAAAATCTCTTTGAAATTGAACATATATGGTCCTACAAGAATTGGTTTACCATGTGCTGCCGGTTCGAGAATATTATGGCCCCCAGTTTTCACAAGAGAACCACCAACAAAAATAATATCCCCTAAGCTATATAAACGACCGAGTTCGCCAATAGTATCCAAAACAACTACAGGTATTCCTTCATGAACTGGCTCTGTCATATCACTACGACAAATAGCATTTAATTCATAACGGTTCGCTAGATTTTGAACATCATGACCGCGATATATCTCACGAGGCGCAATTAGTAAACGAGCTTGAGGGTATTCTTGTAATACTTGTTTAAAGGTCTCAAATATTGTTTCTTCCTCACCCTTATGTGTACTACCAGCAATAATTATAGGGTGATTATTACCAAAGCCAAACTCTTCAAGAAGTGATTGTTTTTCTTCGTTTGATACAGTAGCGTACGTTTGGTCGTACTTCATATTCCCTGTTACAGTAATATCTGGTGTATGAGCTCCTAACACTTCAATATGTGCTGCATCAAACTTAGATTGCATACAAAAACGTTCAATAGAACGCAACATTTCTTTTGTGAATGCACTAATATATTTATAGCGTTTCATACTACGATCAGAAATTCGCCCATTAACCATCATAACAGGAATATCTTCTGATTGCGCAATACGCAAGAAATTTGGCCAAATTTCTGTTTCTACAAGCAAGATAGCAATAGGTTTAATAATATGCAAAATCTTACGTGTTAAATAAGGCAAATCAAGAGGGAAGAAAATAATACCTTCTGCCTCCGGAATAATGCGATGTGCCATTGCATGACCTGTAGCAGTTACGACAGATACGACCACAACGGCTTCAGGAAATTCCTTTTTTACCTCTTTTACTAACGGACTAGTAGCTACAATTTCCCCTACAGAAGCAGCATGAATCCAAATAGCACGACGTCCTTCAATTTTCTTTAGCAATGAGGCTGGCATATAGCCTGCACTCTGTTTGATACGCTCATAAAATCCATCTTCAAAGGCGAGACGGTATAAAATAACCGGAATCAAGCCAATCCAATAAAATATGAGCAATACATTATATATCCAGTACATGGTTATCCTTTGTTGGAGAATTGAACGGAATAGAGATGATTGTACAATCCGCCATTAACAGCTAACAGCTCTTGGTGAGTCCCCTGCTCTACCAAGTGGCCTTGATTAAGTACAACAATTTGATGAGCATTTTGAACTGTGCTCAATCGGTGGGCAATAACAAATGCAGTACGCCCTTTCATGAGGCGATCTAGTGCCTCTTGTACAAGTTTTTCACTCTCTGTATCTAATGCAGATGTGGCTTCATCCAAGATTAGAATACGAGGATCTTTTAAAATAGCACGTGCAATGGCTACCCGTTGACGTTGACCGCCAGATAAGGAGCTGCCTCGCTCACCTACAACTGTATCGAGACCATCAGGCATCTTTTCTACGAACTCAAGAACATTAGCAGCCTTAGCAGCTTCATATACCTCTTCATCAGTAGCATCTAATCGACCATACAAGATATTCTCTTTAATTGTGGCATTAAATAATACTGTTTCTTGTGGTACAAGTCCGATTTGCTCACGTAATGATTTAAATGTAACATCTTTTACATTATAACCATCAATGGTAAGAGCGCCACCCGTTACATCGTAGAAGCGAGGTAACAAGTTAGCAAGAGTCGTTTTACCTGCTCCAGATGGACCAACAAGGGCTACACTTTCACCAGCCTTAACAGACAACGTGAAGTTTTCAAGCGCCGTTTTTTCACCATCATAAGAGAAGGAAACATCTTTGAACTCTACATCGCCTCTAATAGATGGCAACGTAATAGCATCAGCTTTTTCTACAACATCAGTTTTAGTATCTAAGATTTCAAATACACGATCAGCTGCTGCTAAGGCTTTTTGAATGTTACCATACACTTGGCTCAAACGTTTTACCGGGTTGGACAAATTAATGGCATAAATCAAGAAAGCAATCAAAGAGCCTGCTGTAATAGTTCCTGTTACTACAGAATAGCCACCATACCAAAGAATGACTGCCACTGCAATAGCCGCAGAAAACTCGACCATTGGACTTAGTAAACTAGTCAACTTAGTAGCTTTAATAACAGCTTTAAAGTTGCGATCATTTTCATCTTCAAAACGCTTGCGTTCAAAATCTTCACGGGCGAAGGATTTCACAACACGAATTGCACTAATAACCTCTTGTAAAAGGGCTGTAATATCAGCCACACGACCTTGTACATCATGACCTGCGACGCGAAGCTTTTTACCAAATACATTGATAATTACAAGCACTACAGGAACCGTAATAAAGGTAACGAGTGTCAATTTCCAGTCAATGAGAAGCATAGACACGAGAGAACCTATCAGTGTTACAGATTCTGTAATAAAGGAAATTAAGTTATCCACTACAGCAGACTGAAGCGCAGCAACGTCATTTGTAAGATTACTCATGATAACGCCTGTTTTACGGCGATCAAAATAAGATAAACTTAATTTTTGTAAATGATTAAAAATGGCCTCTCTTACATCGATGATGACACGCTGTCCAATGTAGGACATATTATAGGTTTGACCATAGGTAGCAAAACCGCGAATTAAGAATATAAGAATGATAGCCCCTACAATGAGGTTCAACATAAACATATTCTTTTCATCTAATACTTGGTCTACTACATTTTTAATTAGCCAAGGAACTACCAAGTAGGCTGCAGCCGCAACAATCATACAAAATACTGCAAAGATCATGCGTTTATAATAAGGCTTTACAAAATATAAGAGCCTAGAATAACTATTCATTACATTTCTCCTTACCGAGATTATATACTAATTCCGCTACACGCTTTACGGCGCCTGGTTCACCTAATTTATGATGTACTTCACGCAATTCACTGCGCATAGCTTTATTTTTCTCAACATCAGTTAGAAGAGGTTCCACTAAAGATACAATAGCCTGTGGTGTAACAGAATCTTGTAATAATTCAGGAATTACCTCTTTACCGGCCACAATATTAGGCAATCCTACATGTGATACATTTACTACCATTTTCCCGATACCATAAGTAATTGGGGATACACGATACAGTAACACTGTCGGTAATTCCATCATTGCTGTTTCCAACGTAGCAGTTCCTGATGCGGCAAGGCACACATCACAAATTTGCATCAAGTCATACGTATGGTCTTCTGTAATCGTAACAGGCACCTTATGAGCATCGATAAAGGTTTCCAGCTCACTGCGATCGATGGTATGTGCTCGAGGTAAGAAGAATTGAATATCTTCATGGTTTGCCATCAATTGCTCACCACTTTTTAACATCGTATCAAGCAATGATAAAACCTCTTGTTTACGACTGCCAGGCATGAGTAAAACCTTTTTAGCTTCTTTACGGGCTCCAAAATATTCCTCAGCCTCATCTTTAGTCATTGTAGGATGTACAATATCTAATAAAGGATGTCCTACAAATTCTACATCGCATTTATATTTGCGATACGCTTCTGCTTCAAAAGGAAATATAGATGCCACCTTAGTGACATACTTGCGAATCGTATTGCCACGGCTACTATGCCATGCCCAAATTGTAGGGGCAATGTAATATAGAACAGGAATCCCTAATTCATGAGCTACGGCTGCCAGCTTCATATTAAACCCAGGATAGTCTACACATACGAGAATATCCGGTTTTTCCTTCATCATGACGCGTTTTAAATAGGTGCGAAGTTTAAAGAATTTTGGTAAGGATTTGACAATCTCTACAATCCCTATAACACCTAAATTTTTAATATCATATACGATGCGAACACCAGCGCGTTCCATCAAGGTGCCACCCATACCAAACATATCGACCGAAGGATCTATTTCTTTTAGTGCATTTGCAACGCTGGCCGCATGAGTATCACCGGATGCTTCTCCGGCGGAAAACATGACTTTCATTATGCATCCTTTCTGGAATTCACAAATTCTTGGTCTACAGCACAGATGACAATACCATGGCGATTAGCCATATCAAGTACGTCTTCTTGCTGAACAAAAATAGTCTTTTCTGCTTCAACAGCTAACACTTTACAGCCACTGTCAATCATAGACATTAATGTTTTAATCCCCACCGCAGGTACATCAAAACGCACGTCTTGATTTGGCTTTTCTGTTTTAACTACAACAGCCTCACCACGACCTAACTCACCGCCACGCAAAATGCACTTATCAGTACCTTCAATAGCCTCGATAGCCATTGCCGCTTTGTGTTTAACAACAACAGTTTGTCCAATATCAAGACCACCCATTTGTTTTGCTAATTCAAAGCCAAAGCAAATATCCGCCCATTGCTCATCAGTGGGTTGTGTTTTTGAAAGCACCCCCACCTTTGGCATAAATGGTTTTAGATATACGGTTTGATCTAAAACTTTAAATCCTTCTCTTTCAATTTCATCAACGATGGCAAGCATAATCGTGTCATCCTTGCGATTTTTCAAACGTTTAAGCACGCCTAATGTTTTCAAGTCTGGGAAAGCAAGCCCTTTAAAAAGAATTTCTTTAGTAACTTTGCCTAACATGGTTAACTCCACAACACCTTCATTTTTCAAGGTTTTGAAGATTTTACCTAGTTTAGCAACACTAATATCATAGAAAGCATCGGCCTCAGCCTTCAAAGCCGGGTCTACATCGGGAACCACGCCGATAACAACTACCTCGTGACCTAATACATGAGCGGCTCGCATGAATTCTACAGGTAAAACTCCAATGCCTGCAATCAATCCTACCTTTGCCAAGACTATACCTCCTAGATGACCTACGGCCTATATATCAATTAGTAATTACAAATTTACAATAAATAATGCCTCAAAAAAGACATAATCATATACAATATATTGTACTATAAATGGATACTTTTTACCATTAAAACACTATGTTTTATGCCTATTTCTTCATCATTTTAACAGAATTATTTTAATCCCAATTTTACAACTTAAGAACGTAAAATATATTCAGATATTTTTATCAAAATATTTAATATTAATGAACTACTATCATAAAATTCTTATCCAATTAAAAGCCTAAATTTTATAGATCATATAAAAATATTAATATTTATAGATTACACAAAAAGACCTCGTACATTGTACGAGGTCTTTTGAATTAGTCGCGACGTGTACGCATAATACCACGATCGGCATTGCGTAAGAAGCGTAATAAATTTTCAATTTCTACAGAAGAGTCAAGCTGCATTTCCATTTCTTCAATAGCCTTAGATAAACTAAAACCAGAACGATAAATAATACGGAATGCTTGTTTCAAATCTCGGCGTACTTCTTCTGAAATACCTGCACGAGATAAACCAACAGAGTTAAGGCCGATAACACGCGCTGGTTGACCATCAGCAATAACGTACGGTGGAATATCTTGGACCACCTTAGCCATGCCACCAACCATAGCATTTCGACCGATCTTAACAAATTGATGAATACCTGCAAGGCCACCAATAACTACGCGATCTTCAACGATAGCGTGACCAGCTAAGCCTGCACAGTTACTCATAATTACATTATTGCCAACAATACAGTTATGAGCCACATGTGTACATGCTTGAAGCAAGCAGTTATTGCCTACACGTGTTTCTTCACCTTCTCCAGTAGCGCGGCTAATAGTGACAAATTCACGGATAACCGTTTCATCGCCAATATTACAATAGCTTTTTTCACCTTTGAATTTTAAATCTTGCGGTTCCAACCCAATAGATGCGTTAGGATAAATCTCACAACGCTTACCAATGGTTGTCCAACCACCAATTACAACATGTGCACCGATTTGTGTACCATCGCCGATTTCGACATGTTCGCCGATTACAGCGCCAGGACCTACGATTACATCTTTGCCCAATTTAGCATTTGGATGGACTATGGCTGTACTATGGATGTTGGATTCTGCATTTTCCATGCCTACAACTATCACTACAATCACTCCTCAATCATTATACAAGGGCAAACATGTATTCACCGCTAGCGCACAATTTGTCGCCAACATAGGCACGGCCTTCAACCTTACCCATTTTACCTTTGATTTTTACAATATCAACTTCCATACGTACTTGATCACCAGGTTTTACAGGATGACGGAAACGAACTTTATCAATACCTGTAAACATAGGTGTAAGACCTCGGTTTTCTTCAGGGTATAGCAAAGCAATACCACCAACTTGTGCAATAGCCTCAGTCAATAACACGCCTGGCATTACTGGATTGCCTGGGAAGTGACCTTGGAAGAACAATTCGTTGAATGTAGCATTTTTAATGCCCACAGCGCGTTTCATAGGTTCTAACTCAACGATGCGATCTACCAAAAGCATAGGATAACGATGAGGTAAAATTTCTAAAATGTCTTCGTGATTAAGAATCATGGCTGTGTCTCCCTTATTTCTTCCATTATACTACGAGCCAATTTTGAGTTTAATTCATGACTCGATTTCATAGCAATTACATGACCTTCGATTCGTCCTAATAAGAATAAGTCGCCTACTACGTCTAATGCCTTATGACGAACTAATTCGTCATCAAAGCGAGGTACAGACAAACACTTCTCATCATCATAAACTAACGCATTATCTAAGGTACCACCTTTTGCAAGGCCCATAGCCTGTAATTGTTCTAATTCTTTCATAAATCCGATAGTTCTAGCAGCACTAATATGCTCTTTAAAGGATTCTGGTGAAACCTCAAAATCGCAATTTTGCGTACCAAGTAACGGATGACTGTTAACCGATGTAAATGTAATGCGATAGCCATCGTATGGCAAAATAACTACAAAACGATCACCATCATAAATAGCATGGGAGCGAGTTATTTTATATACATGACGTGGTGCTGTTTGTTCTTGAATGCCAGCCTCTTCTATAAGGCCTACAAAAATAGCACTACTACCATCACCTACAGCAGGTTCAGGAGAATCCATCTCGATATAACAGTTATCAATATTCATAGCACTGAACGCAGCCATAACATGTTCTACAGTGAAAACCTTCGCTTCACCATTTTCCAATGTAGTAGCGCGCATAGTGTTCGTCACATTATCAATGTGTGCTCGCACAGAAGGATGACCTTCAATGTCCGTGCGGATAAACACAATTCCTGTATTTTCAGGTGCAGGTTTAAAAACCATATTCACTGGTTCACCGCTATGAAGGCCAATCCCTTGATATGAAATAGCCTGTTTAATTGTTTGTTGTGGCTTACTCATAAGAAAGTCCTTTCATAATCTGAATTCACGTTTACTATACACCAATATGTATTATACCCTATTTGCATAGGTGATACAAGAAATTTACCATATATTCAATGATTTTGAAAGCATTTTTCACATAATTAACTTTATATAAATTTAATTATAAATAGTACTTTATACACTATAAAATAAAAAGAGACTTTACTATGCTTTATTCATGCGGCATCTAAATCGACACTGTACAAATACACATGTAAAATCTCTTTATATTTAATAATTAGCGATATACATCTGGCGGAGTTTCAATATGCTCGCCATAGAAACGACGTGTCCACTTCCAACGGTTATGAAGCCAGAACCAATCTTCAGGATATCTTCTAATATAATCTTCAATAAACTCATTTAAAAGCGTTGTTGTTACTGCTATATCACGTTTTTTATCATCTGTACGCTCCACATAAATTGGTGGATGTACTTCAATCTCATGCTTCTCAGAAAATGGACTATAATGTATTGTCACAAAAATGATAGGTACATCTTGCATACGAGCCAACACAGCGGGACCAGCAGCCGTCAATGTTTCATAACCAAAGAATGGTACAAGAACACCATCATCACCAGGATCCTGATCCATAATAAGGCCTAAAAAAGCACCTTTTTTTAGTTCATTGATCATTTCCCGCACACCAGTTTTATAAGTCACATGTTGGTGCATAATCTGACGATATTCATTGATAAACTTATCAGCATCACCATTCTGTTTCATGGCCACAGAAATCAACGGATACCCTTCCGAAGCAAGAACCCCCCCAAGGAGTTCCCAGTTGCCACTATGAACAGCCGCCAAGATTGCGCCTCGACCATTTTCTAAAGCATCATCTAAGTACTCTTTGTTAATAAACTCTACCATATCTTTGTATGCACCATCCTTAATTTCAGGATAGCGTAATACATCAATAATCATGCGACCAAAGCGTGTAGTACTAGCTTTCGCAATGCGTCGAGCTTCCTTGGGGTCATCGGTAATATTACAGAATAGAATTTGGCCTATTGCTAGGCGCTTGCGTTTAGGCGGCACTACTAGCCACGCAATTTCACCAAGCAATGTACCAATAGCATATTGCAAACCTTTAGGTAATAAGCAAATAAAGGCACTAAAGATTTTCATAAACCTATACATGGATTATTAGCTCTCCTTCAGCTGTGCTTTCAAAGCGTCAATTTCTTTTTGTAGTTGTTTTACTGTTTTAACCATATCCGGCAAACGGTTTTCATAAGCGGCCAATTTTAACCATTCTTTATGAGGTCTCATAGGATAGCCCGCCATAATAGAATTAGATGGTACATTACCTGTAATACCAGTCTTTCCAGCAAATTGTACATTATCTCCAATTGTGATATGTCCAGTACAACCAGTTTGACCTGCAAAGATTACATGATTACCACATTTAGTACTACCTGCAATACCAACTTGAGCAATTAAGAAGCAATCTTCACCAATTTCCACATTGTGACCAAGGTGTACAAGGTTATCGATTTTTGTACCACGACGAACTAATGTAGATCCCATTGTAGCATTGTCAATTGTTGTACAAGAGCCAATCTCAACATCATCTTCAAGAATAACATTACCAACTTGTGGAATATGTGTATGTACGCCATTCTCTGTAGCAAAACCGAAGCCTTCGCCACCAATTACTGCTTTAGCACGCAATACAACGCGTTTACCTAAAATACAGTTTTCATGAACAATAGCGCCTGCATAAATATCAGAACCTTCGCCAATACGCACATTATGTCCAATATAAACATATGGGCGAATCGTTACATTATCTTCAATGACTGCATTATCATTAATAACACAATAGGCACCAACAGCAACATTTTTTCCAATCGTTACATTTTCGCCAATAATAGCAGTGCTATGCACTTCCCTAGGAACAATAACAGGTGGATGGAAGAGTTCTAACACTTGTGCAAACGCTGCTTTTGCATTATCAACTACAATTTGAGCCATCGGTGCATCTTTCACTTCAGATTCAACGATCACAGCACCCGCTTGGCATAATGCAATATGTTCAACATATTCACCTACTGCAAAAGTTATGGATTGTTTTACGGCTTGTTCAAAGCTACGTGTCTCAGTAATAACAATAGATGCATCGCCTATAACACGACCACCTACTAATGTTGCGAGTTCCTGTAAAGTTTTTTCCAAGGTAAACTCCTCCCCCTGTAATAATCCTTAATTATTGTGCACTTTCCTCAGTATTAACTGCTGTAGTTTGACCTGCTTGTTGAGCATTTTGTTGTGCATCTTTTTGTTCTTGTGCTTTAGCTGCATTTTCAGCTTCTTTAATTTGGTCATCAGAAGCTTTGCCCATCTTCGCAATCAAATCATCAGTCACATCAGAGCCACCACCAACAACAGCACCTTTTTCGATAACAACATCAAGTTTTTTCTCTTTTACAAGTTCACCAACTTTTTGTTCTTGATATTGACGATATTCTTGTGCTTTTGCATTGGCAAAGGCGTTTAACTCTTGATTAGCTTGATTAAATACATTTTGTTTAGATGCTTCATCAGCGGCTGCAATTTTAGCATCCAACTCAGCTTTTTTAGCATTGATTTCTTTAGTGATTTCAATACCTTTTTCAGTGCTGTTTGCTACTTTCACGCTATCAACATAACCAATATTATTAGAACCACAACCACCTAAAACAGCCATAGAAGCCACTAAGGATGCACCTAATACTAAAGATTTAATACGTTTATTCATAATATAACTCCTTATTGAACTCGATAGGACGCTTTTACAGCATCAGTAATATCAAGCCCCTTAATATTACCACCATCATCGATGATGACTAAATCTAAATGTTGTTCCTCTGCAATAATTGCTACACGCATACGAACATCTTCTAAAATGGCCTCATGAAGTGCACTCACTTCAGCTTCCTTATCTGAAAGCTTTTTAGCCCAAGAATCATTCCAGTCCTGAGCAACAGGTAAGTTATTATTAGCAATAATAGATTGTGCTTGTTGTTGTACCATAGTATCCCGTTTTGCAGCCAACTCCTTTTGTAAAGATGCTGCATATTGGTTAAGCTCTTCTTGCCCTTTTTGTTGCATAGGAGCAAGTTCTGCTTGTACTTTAGCTTTAATAGAGTCCACATCTAGATTAGATGGTTTTCTCTTAGCTAATAACTCCTTCAATCGTTCCTCTTTCTTAGCCTTCTCTGCCATAGCTGCTTCTTTTTGTGCATCATTAATGTATACACGAGCATCATAAGCATAAAGATCTAACTGTAGATTAACGATTTCTAAATCATATTCATTAGAGCTAACTTTTAACTCAGCCAAATATTTTTGAGTAAGTTCGTTTCGTTTTGCATTCAATTGCTGATTCAATTCATTTTCTTTTGTTGCAATACGAGTTTGCAATTCCACCGTAAGAGCATCTGACAAGGTTGAATCTAATGCAAGAGATTTCAATTGTTCCTCTTGTGTCTCTGACTTGGCATTTAGAGCTTGTTGTTCAAGTTCATACTGACGTTGTAAAAGGTCCAATTCATTTTTAGCTTGTTTATAATCCTCATAAGAAGGATTAAACTCTAATACATCATCAATACGTACAACACCTATTGATACCCCATCAGGACTCTGCTGACGATTCGTCACAAATCCATAGGCCCAAACCATAGCACATAATGCAACAACGAGAAATATGGCAAATCCGATATATCGTTTTTTCCCGTTCATTGTCGTTCTCCCTTACATAGAACTACAGTTTATTTTTTCGCATCATTAGCTAATTTTTTCAATACTTGATCTGTAATATCTACACCACCATATAATACAGTGTCTTTAGTCATTACAACGCTAAGGCCTTTTGCATCACCCACAGCTTTTGCTGCTTCCATCGCTTTATCTTGAACGGATTTAGCAATTTCTTGATCTTTTTTTGCTAAGTTTTGACGTGCTTCTTCAGCTAATTTTTGTTTAGTCGCATCATCTTGTGCTGCATCAATTTTTGCTTGTGTTTCTTGTTGTAATTGGCTTTGATAGCTCATATATTCTTGAGCTGCAGAGATATAAATTGGATTATCTTGAGACATCATACGAGATGTATCGATAACACCAATTGTGCTGTTACCACTACTACCAGTTGGCGTAGCCATTTGAGTATATGCCAATGCACCAATACCGATAATAAAAATAGCAGCAATGACGATGGAGAAAATTTTCACATTCGCCTTGTTGTTCATCATTCGCATCATAATAGAGTGCCCTCATTTCTTTAAATTACTACATCAAAGGATGCCATATAGAGATATTGGTGAAAGCCTCTTTAGAAAAGAGGCCTCCACCATATACATTTACTATATTAGAATTGTGTACCGAAGCTGAAGTGGAATTTATTTTTGTGTTTACCCACGCCATAATCAAGTTTAACTGGACCAATAGGTGTAGTAATACGAACACCAGCACCAACGCCATAGTTGAATGTTTTCTTGCTGTTGTACCAAGAAACATTTGGTGCATCCCATGCATCACCGATATCAGTGAACAATACGCCACTAACCTTTTTGACGATTGGGAAACGGAATTCCAATGTAGCATTGTACATATACTTACCGCGGAATTGATCATCTTCGTAACCACGTAAGGAGTCTGCACCACCCAATGTGAACAATTGGCTATAAGGAGCATCACCTTGGATAAAGCCACCACGCGCGCGGAATGCCAATACATTCTTAGCACCTAGTTTTTTATACATACGTGCTTCAGCTGTGAATTTGTAGAAGTCGAAGTCACCGCCTAAGCCATGACCAGCCCATTGTGCTGTATAAGAAATACGACGACCACGTGTAGGTTCATAAATATTATCACGAGAATCGTATACCTTTTGCCATGTAATGGAATTGATACGGCCAAAGTTTTTATCTACATATTTATCATTTGCAAAGTTGTAGGAACCATTATTCCAATTTTTACCTTTGCCCGCATTTTTATCATAACGGAAGCCGGAGCTGTCATCATCATCCCATTTATAAGAATCTTTACGGGATTCAAGAGTTAAGTAATCACGAGTATATTCCCCTGTTTGACGACCGAAGGAAATATTGAAACCACGAGATTTCTTGTTATATTCAGCTACTTCATTACCATCTTCGTTGTAATCAGTGTATTCATCTTCACGGTTGAAGAAGGAGAAGCCCAAGGATGTACCTTTGCTATCGATCCAAGGTTTCAAGTAAGAAATTTGGTAGTTTTTGTATTTTTTCTTACCACCGATTTCCCAGTGAACTTTAAATTTATCACCAGTACCGCGGAAGTTATCTTCACCAAATTCAATGATACCCATCAAACCATCAGATTTGGAGTAACCAGCACCTAGTGTAATAGTACCTGTTTTATGTTCCAAAACATCGATTTCAATAATTACATTGTTAGGATCTTGATCGCCAGGCAACATGCGAACATTTACATCATCAAAGAAGCCTAGGTTGTATACGCGTTCTACAGAACGGCGTACCAAGAATTTATTGAAAGGTTTACCTTTCTTTTGAACGAATTCACGAGTAATAACTTTATCGCGAGTTTTCTTGTTACCAGCAGGAACGATATCTTCTACAATACCTTCTACGATATGAACGTGAAGCACACCTTGGTCATCTACGCGAATACCATCAACGTGTGCCAACATGTAGCCATCACGAGCATATGCTGCATTGATACCTTGAACTTTTTGGCCAACGTATACAGAGTTGAGAACTTGACCTGGTTGAAGATCCATGAATTTAGTCAATACTTCAGAAGTATAAACTGTATTACCTTCGAAAGATACACCAGTAGTAATTGGATTTACTGTAACAGCAAAGTCCAATTTAACGCCTTCAGGAACTGTTGTGAATACAGGGTTTACTTCAGAGAAGTAGCCAGTATTACCAAGGTTAGTTACGTCTTTAAATACACCGTCAACGGATACAGCATCGCCGATTTTTTCTGTCAAAATAGGCAATAGTTGTGCTTGTTGTTCAGCTGTTACACCAGAAATAGATAAACCTGTAATTAATTTACCTACATATGGATTGATAGATTCAGCATTAGCAGATGTAACATATTGAGCTTCTACAGTTGTAACCGCTTGAGTTTGGCCATTTTCAGCAGCCTTATCAAGGTCAGTACCACCAGTAGTTTTAGATACCATTTTTACTTGTTTGTCATCTGTTTTTAAAGCAGCATTATTAACTGTAACAGTTCCGTCAGAACCTTTAACTACAGTACCATCGCTAGATACAGTTGTATCACCACGAGCCGCTAAAATAGCTGCATCAGTTTCATCTTGTGTTGTTGCAGGTGTAGCTGCATCAGCATTGTAAACTGCTTGTGTAGTAGTAGCATCATTAGTTGTAGCTGCACTAGTTGTTGTTGTGTTATTTAAATCTGGAGTATAGCCAGCTTGTACCTCTGCAGCAAATACACTGCCTGTTCCCATGACAGCAGTCAACACAGATGCTGCAAGCATACTTTTATAGGCTTTTGGTTTAAACATAAATTCCTCCTAGAACTCATCCCCATAAAAAGTTTACATCTTGTTTTATAAAGACTAATAAATCTTTATTATTATAGCATAAAATACTGGGAATGAGTACTATATTAAACAAATTTTATGAAATTAATATGACTAGAATGTGCATATCCATGGGATTTACACACTCTAGTCATAAACTTAGAAGCTCCTTGTCCAACGACCACCTATATAATTGTTTCCTTGCGATGTGCGCCATGCAGTAAACTTAAGATTACGTTTGACAGAATATTCTACACCATATTTATTTTGTTTATTATTAATACCTTGAGAATAGGTAAGCATAACTTTCGGCACAATATACTTGCCAATTTCGATATTGTAATTGCCAGCAGTTTCTCGATTAGTCGGTTCATCAGGATCAATAGAACCAGTCGTAATATTAATTCTATCAAGCCCTAATGTATTTTGTAATGCATCTTGTACATAACCAAAGGCAAACATTTGTAACCCTGCTGTAGCAACAGCATTTACATCTTCATTTGTCAATGTACTGCTATTTGAATCTGCCCCACGGCCAAAGGTCAACATAGAAATAATTTGTTTTCTAGACAAACTAGGATTAGACGATAAAGTCAAATCCATGTGATCTACCGTACCTTTTACGCCGAGCATAATATTATAGTTACTTACATTTGTTTCAGCCTCTAATTGTAAGTTTGGCAAATAGGAGCCACCCACGAAGTGTGCATTCCCCTTCGTAATATTAAATACATGGCTTAAGTATTTAAATGTACCAGATTTAACATCAAACTGACCACTAGCTGTTGGATTTTGTAACGTTCCGCCAAAGTGAACATCACCACCAATGAACATATTATACAAAGTACGATCATATAGGCGTACACCCTTGCCAGCATGGATGGTAACGTCTACCCCCATATTGGTACTACTTTCACTAGATTGTAAGGAAAGCGGAATCTTGAATTGGATATTTTCCAAGTCCAAATTACCTATCAATGTAGGTAATCCATCACGTTCTGCAATGTAAAGTTCCCCATTTAACGGTCCCTTAATATATTCGCTACCTACATCTAAACCATCTAGTTGAACGGCAGCCTTATAGTTAGTAAGCTCATGGCCAGACCAATTTACCTTAGCAGCTAAACCTGCACTACCTTTACCCATGGTAATACGAGATTGGAAATCCCCTTGTTGTCCAGAGAATATCAAATCTCCGTCAATGCCTGTAATTTCACTATACACATCAGCAAGTTTCATAGTGCCGTTGCGTACAGACACCGTACCATATGCCTCAGGTTGGTCAATAGTCCCTGTGAGTCGGATTGCACCTTTCAATGGACCAGTAGCATCCTTAACTCGAGTTGTAACAAGAGGAATAACAGCCATATCAGCTTCGTTAAAGTCAATTGTTACATCCATAGATTTAGCATCACTAGCTTCTAAATAACCAGATGTATAAAGAGCCGCCAATGGAATTTTGCCATAAATACTAAGTTTATAGCCACCCTTAGCACCTTGAATACGCTGAATTTGAATGACATGATCTTGCATTGTAGCTAACGCAAAGCCTTCATCAATGCCAATTCCATTGAACGAACCGGACTCTACTGCTCCGGACAATTCAACCTTAGGATTTTTCGTTTCGCCAGTAACATTCACAACACCAGTTACCCAACCTGTAGCTTGAATGTCCTTACCCATAAGTGGTAAGAATGGTACTATGTCAACATCTTTTAAAGCGACTTGTAAGTCAGCTTCGCCATCTAGATCCAATGTACCGCCCATGGCAATGAGCCCTTCATCAACAGGTAGTTTTAAGGTCGTAATTTTAAACTTTCGATTAGCTAAGCTAGCATCAATCGTTGCATCACCAACAACCTTGTTATCAATACTAACTTCATTAATTTTACCGTCAACAGTAACACTTGGATTATCCTTTGTGCCACCAATTTCAACAGAACCGTTTAATTTACCATCAAGATGCTCATTTTTACGATCTAACAGTGCTAATAGATTCTTGACACTACCATTAGTAACATCTAAAACACCAAATAGCTGTTGACTATCGTCGAGCTTCATGCCGCCTTTAGCAACATAACGCCCACCATTTGATTCAGCAAAAGAGAAATCTTGTACATTTACAACGGATTTATCTGCATAAACATGACCATGAATATCCGTCAATAACTGTCCATTAATGGATAAAGCATCAGATAAAATATAGCCATTGAACTGAGGGTTATCCATAGAGCCTGTTATAGTACCGCGGCCTGCTAATAAACCATCTACCTTATAATCGGTATTGATGAGCAATCTACCCATATCGATTTTCTTACCTTCAAAATCAATATTAATAGCTTCTTTCGACACAGTGCCGCCACCAGTAATAGTCGCACCATAACCTTCGATATCAAAACGATATAATTCTAATCTTTCATTTTTATAGTTATACTTTGCAAAAGCATTAGTTATAAGCTTTCCATATGCAGACCCATCCCATAAATGAGCTCGACCTTCTACAATAGGATTGGCTACAGTCCCAGTTATATGGTTATCAGTTTCAAACCATCCTGTAATAGGAATATCGGTTACAGGACGAATTAGATTTTCAATACGTACAGCACGAGCTTTAGCATTTAAATCTAGGGCGTCAGTATTGATATTATACCAACCGGTAATATCATAGCCACCACTACCGTCACCAATATGACCATTGGTAATTGTTAGAACATGATTGTCTAAAGTAATATCACTATGAATATCATTAAAATGAGCACCCTTATAGAGAACCTCTTGTCCCCATACAGTACCAGTCACATTAGGATTATCTAAGGCGCCTTTTACATTAATAGATGTGCTAACAGTACCAGCAACATCTTCACCTATGATTGAACTAAGTGATGTTAACGGTAACGCATTACCAGAAATTGTGGCATCCACTTGACCATTTTGAATAGAACCATATCCACTAAAGGATCCAGTTCCCATATTTCCAACCATAGTTATATTGGTAAGATTGTCACTATGGGTTAGATCCGCTTTTACAGAATCCAACACTACACCACGGACCCCAATCTGATGGCCTTGAATAGCGCCTACAAGATCCGTAAGTTGATTATTCTTTCCCAAAACATGGACTTCTCCATCAACTGTCCCTGTAATAGGCATCGTCAAATCTTGTGTGAAAGTATCTAACGATAAAGCATGAACATTAGCAATGGCGTCAAAATCACCTGTATCTACGACGTATTGACCTTTAACTTTAGCATTACCAGCGCCAATAGATAATTGGGCATCATCGATACGAACCAATCCTTTATCGTATACTACATTTCCTTGCACTCGGTCCACATGGTACCCTTTGTAAGAAATACCATCACCACCGATTATCGCATCTACGCGAGGCGCTACAGTGGTACCGCCAATATGTGCGCGACCGCCAACAACACCTGTAATCCCCACATCAGTAATAGCTTCTAGCGCTACCTTATCCGCCACAATATTAAGGTTTAAATATTCTTCCTCTTTTCCTAACGTAATGAGACCATTAAGTTTTGCTGCTTGATCATTAATACGCCAAGAGCTATGGCTAATGACAATTTGGTCATGATTGAGCATAATACGACCTTCACCATCAGTGATGGTATACATCGTATTGCCCCGCTTATAAGTGCCTGTTAAACCTTTAAAGCCAACATTGCCACTCATAATATATTGTCCATCTTCACTCTTAACATTGAGATGTAAATCTTGTAATTTCCCCTTCGTTACAACAAGATCTTCGCGCAGTGGAACAAAGCTCATAATACCAGCAGTATCAATTTCATCGGCTTGTACAAAGACATCAAAATTAGACACATCGTCCATATCTATTTTGCCATTTACAAGAACAGATGAACCATCTACATCGGCAGTAAATGCCCCTTTGGACATACCACTCATATTAAGAGCAACGGTGCCATCAAGTTTTTCAATATCGCGTTTAACGCCATCTTTAGTGCGCAGCGCTACATGGCCATTATTAATGGTAATATCACCATCAAAACTACCCGATTTATTCGGATCAGATGGTTTAACTAACTTTTCTATACTCCAAGATCCATCGTTCAATTGCCATATGTGAAGATCAGGTGCATCCACGGTAACATTGGATATAGCTGTCGCCCCTGATGTGTTACCCCCAATTATACTTGGTAATGCAGATAGTTTAACCCCAACAGCTACATCTTGTGCCGTCCCTACTAAGTGACCATCCCGATCTTTAATCACCACATCTGATAAAACTACATCACCATTCCAATTGATACGAAGAGAATCATAGTCCACAGATCCGTTTATGGTATTATTTACTTGTTCTTTAACCATAGGTTCTACATAGGTCTTAGCTATAGGGTTTATACTAGCACCAACTGCAGATAATCCTAAAATTGCAGCCCCTATGAGACACCACTTTTTACGGGTCATAATGATCTCCCATACACATTATGAATAAAATAAATATATATACTAATCTTACCACACACACAGTAATAACTATAGTATTTTAAGGGTAAATTTTATAAAACTAATATATTTTTTTACTAATCATTTTCTACAATAACTACAGATAAAATTATTTAAACATTACCATAACATAAAAATGAAAATATACAATGAATCTACGCTCTATAAATCTATAAAAAAAAGACGACCGAAGTCGTCTTTTTTAGTATCCAATTATTGATTACCACCAAGTTGTGCTAGTTGTTCAGCTGCACCACTGTTTGCAATAATTCCTGCGCCTTGTCCAACTGGAGTATTCAATGGAACACCTGTCAATTGTTCAAGAGCTGCAATGCTAATATTGTAATTATAAAGAGCTTGTACATAGTTATTACGAGCATCTGTTAATTTAGTTTCCGCATCGAGTACATCAAGGTTTGTACCAACACCCGCACGATAACGAAGTGTAGCAATGCGGAAGCTTTCTTGACCTTGAGCAACTGCAGTTTGAGTGCTTTGAATTGTTTGCTCTGCAGATCGCAAGTTCAAGTATGCTTTTTGTACGGCTAATAATACAGCATCAACAGTAGCTAAATTAGCTTCTTTCGCTTGTTCAAGTTGAGCATTAGCTTTTTTAATGGCATTTTGCGTAGCACCGCCATCCCATAAGCTCCAAGATGCAGTAGCACCTACGCTCCAAGATTTAGTACTTGTTCCAAAGTACCCATCTAGATCTGCATAGCCACGACCTGCTTTTACAGCTACAGTTGGTAAATAACCAGATTTAGCAGATTTTACAGCTTCTTCTGCAGATTTTACATCAAGTGCAGATTTAACAAGGGCTGAACGGTGAAGTAAAGCATATGCCTTAGCTTGTTCTAATGTAACATTGTAAGGTTTATATTGTAAGTCATGTTCTGCTGTGTTAATAGCCGTTTGTACAGGGTATGCAATAACTTGATTTAAACTTGCTTCTGCTAAATTTGCAACATTTTGAGCTTTAACAAGGTTCGTTTCAGAGTCAGCAAGATTTGTTTTAGCAGCCAATACATCAGAACTAGCTACCAAGCCAACATTATATTGAGCTTGCACATTTGTTACATGACCTTGGTAATCTTTAACAGCTTGTTGAGCTACATCAACAAGATTACGGTTCATGATCAATGTATAATAGCCACTAATAGCATCGTATTTTGCTTGTTGCAATGCTTCTTCATAACTAGCGCCAGTACCTTCACGAGTATAACGTGCAGAGTCAATACTTGCATCAAGTTGAGGATTAAATACAGGTGCACTAATGGAGAAGTTATGACTACCAGATTTACCGCGTCCAGTATCACCACCGGTTTTTTGAGCAGACCAACCATAGCTAACGCTAGGGTTTTTACCTGCTGCTACTTGGCTAACTGCAGATTTAGCAGCTTCATAACCCCATTTAGTTTGTTTTGCAGTACGGTTATTAGCTAATGCTAAATCTATAGTACGAGACTCATCGAGGTCCAATTTGCTCTCATATGTTTTGCTATCTTGAACAGATTTTTCAGCTAATTGCTTTTGTGTTAATTGAATAGCTTCTTTTTGATATTTACTTAATTGATCTCCATTATTAACGGAAGTTGTAACTACATCAGCAGCCATTGCACCTGTAGTAGCCAAGGAGAGCATTACACCCAAGGATAAAACCTTTTTATTCATAATATGTACCTCCATACTCACCTAAAGTGAATGTATTAGTCTTTAAAATACTTGTTTGATACCAAAGTAGGTACCGCCATTCGTGGAACCGAACGGTCTGGTCATTTGAATAACCCCATAAGTATCTTTATGTAAACGTATATCACTACGAATACGATATTTACGATGATTAAGATCATACATAGCAGCAGACAAGGATACAGGACCACGTAAATTATAATCTACGCCCACGCCCAATTCACTTTCAAAAATACCACCACGTACTAACCATTTCGGACTAACAAATTTGCCTGCATTTAAATCGAATTTTGTATCATCCCCAATATTGGATAGTCCAATTTCTGCCATACCTTTATCATTAATAGCACGAATACGACCATTGATACGGAATTCATTATCTGTTGTGTTATACAACAGATCTACAGATGGTTCAACCTTAGGGGAAGACTTTTTTTCAGTTGTGCCAACCTCAACAATATTTCCATTTGTATCCGTTTGATACGCCTTACCACCCATTAATTTATTGATACGAGCAGAAATTTGCGCCGTATTATGTAATGTTTCCTTAATATTTTCTTGTGCTTTAGGATCTGTTACCGTAGATTCCATAGAGCGAGCCATATTATCTACACGATCCGTAGTTTGTTTTAAGTTAGTTAAAATAGCGCGCATATCATTGCCTGCATTACCATCTGCATTAAATTGCTGTGCCGCTTGATTTAGCTGTGCTGTTACATCAGCCATATTTTGTGTAATCGCTACTGCATTATCAGCCATTGTTGCTGTAGATTGCAAGGAATGTTTAAGTGCATTTTGCGTTGCAGGATCACCAATAATATTATTGATAGACTGCAACATCTTTTCAGTGCCATCCATTAATTTTTGAGCACTTTGCATAGCTTTATCCATGGCATCTGCGCCTTCGCCCTTAACAGTGTCACCATCTTGTAAAAATACTTTAGATTGACCCGGTGAAATTTGAATATATTTATCACCTAAGAAACCATCAGAACCTAATGTGAAAATAGAATCACTTGGAATTTGTGTCTTTTCATCAAGCTTCATTTTTACTACAACACCATGTGGTGTAATTTCAATATCGGAAACATTACCGATAGCTACACCAGAGTATTTAACTTGATTGCCATTTTTTAGGCCATTAACTTGAGCAAAATCACCAGTAATTGTCATTTGCGGCTTAGCCCATATATCAATGCGGCCTACAAACAGTATGCCCGCAATAAATAATGCTATACCTATTATCGTGAAAGCCCCTACCTTGGCCTCCGTCGTCCACTTCATTATACCTCTCCCATCACAGATACGTTAATTGGTTCTGCTTCACCATGAATAAACTGTTGTACCTTTTTATTTGTAGAATTCTTAAAGTCTATTGTATCAGAAATTTCCACAAATTTCCCCTTATCAAGTAAAGCTATGCGGTCTGCTACATAAAATGCAGATTGCATATCATGCGTTACAACGATAGATGTACAACCGAGCCGTTGCTGCATTCCCTTAATCAACATACTAATCGTACCTGATGTAATAGGATCTAACCCGGATGAAGGTTCATCATAGAGAATTAAACTAGGATCTAACGCTATGGCACGAGCTAAGCTAACACGCTTCTTCATGCCCCCAGATAATTCATTAGGCATATAGGATTCATACCCTTTTAAACCGACCCAATCGAGACGCTCTGCTACAATGCGTTTTATTTCATCATCTCCTAAGTCCGTATGCTGACGTAAGCCAAAGCCTACATTTTCACCTACCGACATAGAGTCAAATAATGCAGAGTATTGGAATACCATTCCCATTTTTCTTCGTACTGTATTAAATTCATCTTCAGATAATGTTGTAATATCTGTGCCATCTACTATAATCTGTCCCGATGTAGGACGCTGCAAGCCAATCAATAAGCGAAGTAGTGTACTTTTACCACTACCACTACCACCTAAAATGACTAACGTCTCCCCATCATCGATAGTGAGATTAATAGAGTCTAAAATCACACGCGACTCATAGGCAACTACAACATTGCGTAGTTCTATCATAAATCCCTCTAATGTATCTACTAATATAACAAGGTAGATAAAAAGTAATTTAATACAAATACTAAAATAATACTAGTTACTACAGAACTAGTTGTGGAGAAGCCAACCGCTTCAGCGCCCATTTTAGTTTCCATCCCTTTGTAAGCACCTACCAATGCAATGACAGCACCAAATACGCTAGATTTCAAAAGACCTAGTGTAAAGTCTGAAATGGTAGAAAACATTTGAATAGAATCTAAATAAGTACTTGGCGCCAGACCTTTGATAGCAGTAGCTACAAAGTAACCACCTGCAATACCAATGACAACACCATAAAATGCCAAAATAGGCACCATAATCATACATGCTACTACACGAGGTACCACGAGATAACCAACAGGATCGACAGCCATAACACGTAGCGCATCAATTTGTTCAGTTACCTTCATTGTACCAATTTCAGCTGTGATAGCGGCGCCAACACGGCCGGCCAGTACAACCCCTACTAAAATAGGCCCTAACTCACGTCCCATAGCAACAGCCATAAGACCACCCACAGTACTTTGAGCTCCATATGTAATTAATACATCTGTAATCTGTAAGGTCATAACCGCCCCTGCAAATAGTAGCGTTAAGCTAATAATCGGCAATGAATCTACACCTAAGTGAGCCATCTGCTGGAATACATGCCACAGATTAATCATTTTCAGTTGTTTTATTGTTTGCCACACTAATAATGTAGCACTACCCATCTGTGATAGGCCGTGTATTACAACACGACCTATCGATTCAAGCCAATTCAACAGTCTAGCCCTTTCCCCTTACATTTTCAGCTTACTCAGCTGAATTAGTATCATTTACTTTAGATTCATCCTTTTTATCAGGTGTTTTTGTGTCTTTTTTATCAGACTTTTTCACATCTTTTTTACTGGATTTATCCTTTTTTGATTGGTCTTCCAACTCTAATTTATGTTCCATCTTGATTTGATTTTTAGCTTCTTTTACGCGTTTAGCTAGTGCTTTATCACGATCAGCTGGCTTCATAACATGAATTGTAAATTGACCATCACCTTGAACGATGTACTCTGTATCAACAGCAGTCTTTTCGATTTGATTGTCATCATCCTTATTGGAACTCAAATCTTCTTGACCAGTTTTTTTCTTTACATCCCCTGGCGTAGGTTTTGATTCTACATCTTTAAGTTTCGCTTTTTTAACAGATTTGGAACCATCTTCATCAACAAGGCTAATGCCATCTTCTAAAAACTCTACAACGATTTGATTATTCGTATCAGTCTTTTGAATTTCATCATAAAGCTCATCAAAATCTTTATGAACTTTTAATCGACGTAAGATTTCATCAGTTAAATTGTATTTTTGTTTTTCTAATACATAAGGTAATGGGATTTCACCGCCCCCACGCACCTCTAAGGTATACTGACCAACAGCTTGATTTTCAGGAACTTTAAAGAAGATTTGTTTAACAACCTTCTCCCCGCGGAATGGCTCCAACGTTACATCTACAACGATTGTATCCCCAGGAGAAACAATGGTAGAAGATGCAGACGCATCAATAAGCTTCGCGGTTTTCTTATCTTGTGTTACTTCAGTTTCTACAGAGATATCAGAGATTTCATAATTAATGAATCGGTTATTCATAAGAACATCGATAACATTGTAGAACTCATCAACAGCCTTCTCTGAGATAGAGTCAGAACTATAGAACATATTAGTTCGTGTCAATGGTTTATGTTCTTTACCTCTTGGAGTAATAGTATAAGAAATTGTAGCTGTACCAGCGCCACTACGATCTAATGTTTTATTCAACATATTATATAGAGATGTAGCCGCTAAGGTCGGTGTCATTTCACTATCTTCAATGACCTTAACAGAGCTAGTCTTATCACGCCCCATATCAAGGTCTTTCAAATGGAAGCGCATAGGAATGCCTGGAGAGATCACTCCAGATACGCCAGCAATACCAGCACCTCTATCTTCAGTTACTGAGCCTACTTCTTTGCCCATAGAGCCTAATTTGAAAGCAGCATCATAACTTTTAACTACCGTAAAGATACTTGCATTATGCATAAAGTAGTTTGAAGAGCCATGTTTCAAGAATGGATGACCAAAGGCAACAATCTTTTCACCATCTACATAGGTAACAGTACCAATAGCACCAAGTTTTAGGTCACCATCAACTAATAATGCGGCTACAGAGCCACCAGCCTCCAAAGGTTTTGCAGTTTCATCACCACTAGCACTAGCTGTATCATATGTTTCATATTTATATTGTGGCAGCTTGGATTTAAAGTAATCCATGGACGCTGCATCAAAGCCATATGCCATAAGTGGTGTGCCAAGAGGAATCAATTGTTTATCATCCCATGATCTAGATAGATTCTTCTCATATGGAATATTCCATAATTTCACCATATCTTCAATAGGGGTAATCATCCCGATCGTACCGTCTGCAAAGCCCCATCCATAGGCAACAGCACCAACGAGCTTGCCATTTATATATACAGGACTACCACTCATGCCATGAGCAATGCCTCCAGTTTTTTCCATAACAGGACCAGAGAACTTTGCCAAAATAAGATGACCAGATGGCCCCTTATCCTTCATGACACCCAGTACCTTTACATCAAAGGTTGAAATGGTATCTCCTACAATTACAGTTTTTGCAATACCTTCCATACCTGTAGTTACATCATTGACAGGCATGAAATCAACAGCCTGTGCAGCTGTAAGTGAAGTACAGAAGAAAAGCGCCAGTATCGCTTTTCTATACCGACGCCAAGAATGAGAAAACTTCATTCCTTCTCTCCTTTATTTACTTTCTACTGTGACAACGATTTGATCACGAGAAACGTCTGAACCCACTGTAACATTAACCGCCGTTACAGTACCAGTTACAGTAGATTTAGCAGCAGCCATAGGGCCAGCCAATGTCTCTACAGTTACCAATGTTTGACCTTCTGTTACAGCAGAGCCAACAGAAACTGTAGAAGCAACTTTACCTGTTAATACACTTTGGTATGATACAGGGGCCGCCATTACAGAGCTAACACTTAAAATGCCTAAAGCAGCTAAGGCCAACACTACTCTTTTCATAACGATCCCTCCTTTTACAAAATTAGTTATGTATTTATAGTATACTAAATTATTACTAATATTTCAAACAAAATTGTATGCAACGAATTCATTTTATAATTACAATATCCTCATAGGTCGTAGGATTTGGAGTAGCTTTATGTACGTACGTATCATTAACCACTAAATCAACGCTACCTTGATTTGATAATTCAGCACCATCTACGACACCTAGATTAGATAACAGTTTGGCCCCTTCTTGTTGTGTGACCCCTACAGATTGAAGGCCTGCTTTATCAACAGTAAGGACCACTAAATTATGATCTTTTGTAGTTCCTATGAAACTACGAGCTTTATTATGGGTCCCATCAGCACCTACATAATTGCCATTCTTCAATACCATAGTACCCGCTTGTAGCGCTGCACCACCAGTAGTGCTAACTTGTGCTAACTCCGGTCTATTTTGAATCGTAATCGGTGTGCCCACTTTTAATTTACGCAGTGCATCTCTTGATTCTCCATGCCCAGATAATACATATTGGTTTTCTCCAATTTTAGAATTTCCTTTTTGACCACTAACGACCTTACCATTGGCTACAGTCACTTCATAGCCGAAGTCATTAGTTTTTGTAGAAGGCCCATAAGCTGATGTATATAGAGTCAAGGCATTTTCTTTACGTCCTGTATTAACAGATGTAATTAGGAAGGTATCTTTTTGTGTTTTAGCTTGTAATAATGGTCTCTTTTCTTCAATAAAATATCCCCGATTTGGTGTATATCGCAAGGTGCCACGATTAGAAATACGCTCTAAATCAATCGTTCCATCACTAGCTACTGAATAAGGACGATCAAAACTTCCGCCCTTTACCTTTGCTCCAATGATGGCAGTATGAGATTGAATCACAGATGATAAGGTTTTTCCTTCTGGAACATGGGCTACTACCATAGGTGAATCATTATCAACAGATAATGCAAAGGCTTGAATCTTACCTTCTGCTACAGTGTTATTAATCTTGCTATACGTAACGGATTTATTTATATCTTTTGTTGTTTGTTGAGCATAGCTAGAAAATAGATCCACTACAATACGCGATGGCTTTTCCAATGTAAACTCATGGTGTTGTACATCCTTATTAGCCGTCAATGTTACTTGTAAAGCACCATTAACAGGTTGCAAGCCAATACCTTTTAAAACACCTGTTTTCGTGTTATTTTGAGCTACAGGTCCAGTTAATCCATTTGTCGTACCACCTAGGTTAAGGGTAAGAGCATGTGTGGACTCATTATAAGATTTAGTCCAAGATACAGGCATTTCAGACACATCTAATACGATTCGACTTGTACCTTCGTGATTAGATACACGTACGCCGGTTAAATTTCCAGCTTCCGCATAAGGTATTGTACTGCCTAGAAAGCCTAACACAGCAAAAGTCATATATAAATATCGTTTCATTTACAATTCCTCTATAGTGATAACCTATATTAATAGATTTATATTCATACATCAATTTTATACAATATACTTTTACTATAGTATACATCATATAGATGAAAATTACAAAAAGGATACACTAAAAAAGAAGTTACTATCTACGGTCATTCCATTTTTCAATGGCCTATCTATAAATAGTAACTTCTCCAAATTTTACATTATTTCAATGAAATATTTTATTGTAATTCATCCAATGTATCACGCAATTGTGACATTTCATCAAGAGCTTTTGCAACCCCTTTAATAACAGCATATCGCGGAGACTCTACCAAATAAGATGCAATACCAACAGAACGTGTAATAACACGATCTAAACCATCGATGAGAGCACCGCCACCTGTCAGAATGATACCATGATCATTAATGGCTGCTACAAGTTCTGGAGGCGTTTTTTCTAAAATCGATTTAATGCCTTCTAGAATATTCATCACTTGCGCCTCTAAGGCACGTTGAATTTCTAAGGAATTAACAGCAACCATCTTAGGCAGTCCAGAGCTAGCATCACGCCCTCTAACCTCTATAGTTCGTTCTTTAGCTCGTCGATCTACGGTACCAACAGAAATCTTTATCTTTTCTGCTGTTAAAGGACCAATAACAAGTCGCTTCTTACGACGTATATAGCGAATAATAGATTCATTGAAGGAATCTCCCCCAATGCGAAGGGATTCACTCACAACAACGCCAGTATCACAAAGAACGGCAATATCAGTAGTACCGCCACCTACATCGACAACCATAGCTCCAACTTGGTCAGCATCATTGAGGCCTGTACCCATAGCTGCTGCTAATGGTTCCTCTATAAGAACAGTCTTTTTAGCGCCTGTTCTAAGTAAAGCCTCTAAAATAGCACGTTTTTCAACAGGCGTAATTCCAGATGGCACACATACGATAATACGCGTTTTCATCAATCTAGAAGCAGGCACAACGGAACGAATAAAGTATTTTAACATAAATTCGGTCATATCGTAATCTGCGATAACACCCGCTTGAACAGGACGAATAACAGATATGCCTTTAGGTGTACGCCCAACCATAGAACGTGCAGCTTCACCTAACGCGAGTATATCTCCGGTTTTATCATCACGCGCAATATAGGCAGGCTCATCTAAGACAAGCCCTTTCCCTTTAGCAAAGATAAGAATATTGGCAGTTCCCAAATCTATACCTAAGTCAAAATTCAATGAACGATTCAATCGTCCCATTAAATCGCCTACTTGTTCAGGACGAACTAATCGCTTTAATGTCATAGCAGGTGTAGTTTTCGCTATGGCAACAGTTTCACGATTACGACGCTCAACACGGCGCATTTTGGTGACTTTAACCATTGCTTCGCGCATATTGGAAGCCAAATGGCTAGCTTGCTTAGCTACGCCTTCTGAAAGCTTCGTAGACTTGCGTTTCGTCCTTCGTAATGGTTTACGATTAGAACTAGTTTTAGCATTTTCAACCTTTGCAGCACCTAAGTTTTGTTGCTCGTTGTATAAAGCCGGCCCTTTTGAGCGCCGGCTTCGTTTCTTTTTATTCTGTTTTGGCTCTGTACTTTTATTCGTCAACCCGAACAATATCAGCACCTAACCTTTGCAATTTACCTACGAAATCATCATAACCACGATCGATATGATGTAGACGACCTACTTCAGTTCTACCTTCTGCAGTCAACGCAGCACAAACAAGAGCCGCACCTGCACGCAAGTCTGTAGCATTAACTACAGCACCATGTAAGCGTGGCATACCTTCTACAATCGCTTGACGGTTGTCGATATCGATATGGGCACCCATTTTGCGAAGTTCCGCAACGTGCATGAAGCGATTTTCAAATACAGTTTCTGTTACAGTACTTGTACCTTCAGCGATTGTAGTAAGCGCCATAAATTGAGCTTGCATATCTGTTGGGAAACCCGGGTATGGTAATGTTTTAATATCAACAGCTTTAATGCCTTTGCCAGTACTGATAACGCGAATACCATCAATTTCTTCCTCTACAGTAATGCCAGCTTCTTTTAACTTAGCTACTACTGGTTTCAAATGTTCTGGCAATGCATTTTCTACAAATACGTCACCACCAGCCATAGCAGCAGCAATCAAATATGTACCAGCTTCGATACGGTCAGGAATAACCGTATGAATTGCACCATGTAATTGAGGCACACCTTCAATGCGGATTACATTTGTACCAGCACCGCGAATATTAGCGCCCATTGCATTCAAGAATGTTGCTAAATCAACGATCTCAGGTTCTTCCGCAGCATTTTCGATAACAGTTTTACCTTCCGCCATGGAAGCTGCCATAATTACATTTTCTGTAGCCCCTACACTTGGGAAATCCAAGTAAATTTGAGTGCCTTTAAGGCCTTCTGGAGCATGAGCATATACATAATCTTCAGTAATTTCAATTTTAGCACCTAGTGCTTCGAATGCTTTTAGGTGAAGATCGATAGGACGGGCACCAATCGCACAACCACCTGGCATGGAGATTTTAGCCTCCCCTTTGCGCGCTAAAAGTGGCCCCATTACGAGGAAAGATGCACGCATTTTGCGTACAAGCTCATAAGGAGCTTCCGTAGCAGTCAATGTAGACGCATCGAAGATAATTTCATCATCTGCTTTATTACGAGTAATTTTAACCCCCAAAGACTCGATAACTTGGCAAATTGTACCTACATCTTCCAAATTTGGAATTTCAAGTAATTTACTAGGTGTTGATGCTAGCAAAGTACCGGCAATAATAGGGAGTACCGCATTTTTAGCACTACTAACACGTACACGGCCTTCCAACCGGTTGCCACCTTGAATGATTAGCTTTTCCAACAGAATTCCTCCTACACTTTATATCGATCATCTTGTATGAACTACAAGACGTTGTATTTATAACGTCATATACTAAATGTTATTATACTATTTTTCGATATATCTCATCAAGAGACTGTGAGAAAATACTGAGAAAAAAAGCCCCTCATTTTTGATATGTACCCCCTTTACTGGACAACCAGTAAAAATGGGGAGGACATATCAATTTTGAGGGGCTTAATTATTATTTGGCTTTTAAGGATTTTAGCTTCTCATCCATATGCACTGTATCTAAGAAACGAACAGTACCTGTTTTAGAACGCATTACGATAGTATGTGTACGCGCACCACCTGGGAAATATTGAATAGCATTCAATAAGTTACCGCGAGTAATAGCAGTAGCCGCAAAGATAACATCATCTGTACGAACTAAATCATCCAATGTAAGTACTTGATTTACATCGGTAATACCCATTTCATGACAACGACGAATTTCTTCTTCTGTTTCTGGTTTCAAGCGCGCTTGCATATCGCCACCTACGCATTTTAAAGCTGCCGCAGCCAATACACCTTCTGGTGCACCACCAGTACCAACAACCATGTGCACACCAGAACCTTCGATACAACATTCCATAGCTGGATTAACATCGCCATCAGAAATTAACATAATACGTGCGCCAAGATCACGCGCTTCTTTCATCAAACCATGATGACGCTCACGATCAAGCATTACAAGTGTAATTTCATCAACATTGCGATTCATTCTTGCAGCTACATTTTTAATATTTTCTGTTAAAGATTTTGTAATATCGATAGCACCTGCACCACGAGGACCAACACAAAGTTTTTCCATGTACATATCTGGCGCATGTAACAAGCCACCTTTTTCAGCAATAGCCATAACTGCAATCGCACCATTTTGGCCTTTTGCAATCAAGTTTGTGCCTTCAATAGGGTCAACTGCGATGTCTACTTCTGGGCCACCCGCACCTACATGTTCACCAATGTAAAGCATAGGTGCTTCATCAATTTCCCCTTCGCCGATAACAACTGTACCAGAAATACGAACAGAGTCAAATGCTTGACGCATTGCGTCTACAGCAAGACCATCCGCTGCATCCTTTTGACCTCGACCAAGTAAACGACCGCTGCGCAAAGCAGCCGCTTCAACGACACGAGCAAATTCCAAAGATAATGTACGATCCATAATAGGCCTCCTTATAAGTCCTGTGTGTATTGTAATATGACCCTTACATCGAGCCGAATACTTAACTTATTGATTAGCTTGTTTCCAATCTGCCATAAACTTTTCAAGCCCTGCATCTGTTAGTGGATGTTTCATAGCTTGCATAAGCACTTTAAATGGCACAGTTGCAATATGAGCACCAGCTTTTGCACATTGAATGATATGCAATGGTGTTCTCACACTAGCCGCGATAATTTCAGTTTCAATGCCATGAATAGCAAATATATCTGCAATATCTTGAATCAATGTAAGACCATCCATACTGATATCATCAATACGGCCAACAAATGGGCTCACATAGGTAGCCCCTGCACGAGCTGCTAATAAGGCTTGGTTGGCAGAGAAGATTAATGTTACATTAGTTTTAATGCCTTCTTTGCTTAAAACTGCAACAGCTTTAAGACCTTCTGGAGTCATAGGCACTTTAATAACTACATTAGAGCCTAATTTTACAAGCTCATGAGCTTCCCCGATCATACCTTCTGCATCAGAAGCAATAACCTCTGCACTTACAGGGCCCTCTACCAAATTAGCGATTTCAGAAATAACTTGTTTTAAATCGCGTTTAGCTTTCACGATAAGGGATGGATTAGTAGTAACACCATCGATAAAACCAAAAGCATACGCCTCTTTAATCTCATCAAATTCTGCTGTATCAATAAAGAACTTCATAGAATGCCCCCTCTTATTTTCCAGCCTTAATTACTTCTACGCCACCCATGTAAGGTACAAGCACTTTAGGAATCACAACAGAGCCATCAGCTTGTTGATAGTTTTCCAAGATAGCTGCTACTGTACGACCTACAGCAAGGCCAGAGCCATTTAATGTATGAACGAATTCTGGTTTACCTTTAGGTCCACGACGGAATTTAATGTTTGCACGACGAGCTTGGAAATCAGTCATATTAGAGCAGGAAGAAATCTCTCTATACTTGCCTTGAGCTGGCATCCATACCTCTACATCATATGTTTTTGCAGAACCAAAGCCAATATCACCTGTACAAAGTGTAATTACACGGAATGGCAACTCCAATAGGCGCAATACTTCTTCTGCATTATCAGTCAATGTTTCTAATTCTTTGTAAGAATCTTCAGGTTTAGCTAATTTAACCATTTCAACTTTGTTGAATTGATGTTGACGGATAAGACCACGAGTATCACGACCTGCAGAACCTGCTTCAGCACGGAAGCATGCAGTAAATGCAGTATAATATTTTGGCAATTCCTCTTCGCTCAAGATTTCGCCACTGTGATAGTTAGTCAATGTAACCTCTGCGGTAGGAATCAAGAAATATTCAGTATCTTCTACATGGTACATATCTTCAGCAAATTTAGGTAATTGACCAGTACCTGTCAAAGTTTCACGCGTTACCATGTATGGAGTCATCATTTCAGTATAGCCTTGTTTATCTACATGAAGATCAACCATGAAGTTAATGAGAGCACGTTCTAAACGAGCACCCAAACCTTTATATACAGTGAAACGAGCACCGCTCATTTTACCAGCGCGATTGAAATCAAGAATGTCGAGATTTTCACCTAAATCCCAATGAGCTTGTACATCAAAGTCGAATTGACGTGGTTCGCCCCATTTGCGTTGCTCTACATTTTCATCTTCATCAGCACCAACAGGAACAGATGCATCGCACATATTTGGCAACATCAATGCCGCATCACGTAATTTTGCTTCTACATCGCGAATACGATTATCAAGCTCAGCAATATCATCGCCTACTTTTTTCATTTCTACGATTTTATCATCCGCATTTTCTTTATTGCGTTTTAATTGGCTAATTTCTTCAGTTACAGAGTTACGAAGAGCTTTTAACTCCTCTACTTTACCAATCAACTGACGGCGTTCATCATAAGCGGATACAAAGGTTTCCAAATCGCCTTTCGTGTGACGATTATCTAAGTTTTGTTGCACTAAATCAATATTTTCACGGACAAATTTCAAGTCTAACATACTATGAACCTCATCTTCCAACTATGCTACGAACAATATATTCAATACGTTTAAGTATACCATATATTGGTGTATTTATCATTAAATTATAAGATATCTACTAGTTTTGTCGTTAATTTTTATACTATTCATCATCATCTTCCTCTAGTAAATAATCTTTTGCCATCCATTTTCGGGTGCCGGTGAAAGAAATGGTAACCCATTTTTCCGAAGGATTCCCTCCAATTTCTTGGTCAATTTCATTGCGAATCGCATCGATTTCAGCAATCGTTTGATACGGAAAATTCTTGCGAACTAAAATATCAATCTCAATAATTCGAGTGTTGCCATATACTTGTACGCTAGAAACATAATCCTTGAAATTGTACTTTTCCATAAAACGATCCATAATTTCCTGCACTTCATTGTGTAATGAAGTTGGTGCCCACCCCAACACTTGTTTTACAGATGGGATGATAATGCGGAACGCAGACGGTATCATTTGCACCGCTAATACAACGAGAACAATGGGGTCAATATAAGATGCCCAATCAGCATATTCAGTTCCTTCTAACATGATAGCTACGACGAAACTGATTAAGATAGCTGCTTCTAACAAAGCATCTACATACCAACTTACATTATCAAATTTGATTAAGTTGGACTGCAGACTCTTATTAATGCGACGCACATATAAGTAATATATTGTGTCCGCCACTGTAAAGAAGATAGCATAATAAATAGCGGGTCCAAAATCTACATGACGACCACCCGATATAAGATCTGTAATACCACTAGATAAGGCATAGATTACAATTAGTAATATAAAAAATCCTTCTACGGCCAACACTAAAGGTTCAAACTGCCAATACCCAAACTGAAAGCGCTTACTCGTTTCACGGGCTATTAATTTGGCGGTCATTAACATCATGATTTTAATAACAACATCGACAAAGGAAAATACACCATCTAATAAGACCGCACTAGAACCCGTCACAATCCCCATTATAGTACCGCTTACCGCTACTAGAGCCATCAGGCCAACGGATTGCATAAGTAACTTCTGCTCTATAGAGCGCCTTGCCCCTAATATATCCATCAAGTACCCCACTTTCTTAATTTATACATTATTTTATTATACACCAAGGGTATTGATACGCAACATGAGGCCAAATCAAAACAGGTAGTTTGCCTTATATACAAACTACCTGTTATAAATACTATTTAATTCTATTTTGTATTCCCATGCTATTACATATCACATATTAACCTTGAGGATTAGGTACTATATGGCCGGCTACATAGCGCTCAACAATATGTCGGTCATCACCAACATATAACCAACGCTCTAATCGTTCTTCTAAGGTGCGTTCATTAGGGTCGAATAGTGATGTATCGTCAATAACAAGGGCATCTAAGTCACAACCTTTTTCAAAGCTACCAACCTTACCAAAGAACTTGCCGCCGCCCTTTGTAGCCATATAGAAAGCTTCACTTAATGTAAGTGGAGCATATGTTTGATCAACTTCTACCCATTTCATTTTTGATAATCCAATGGCTTCCGTAAGAACTTTTGCCATCGATACAATATGACCACCTGAGATATCGGAGCCCAAACCAATCGGTATATTCCATTTCATTAGCTTACGAATCGGTGCAATACCACTTGATAGATTTACATTGGAATATGGACAATGCGATACCATAGTTTGAGTTTCTGCCATACGATCCATTTCTACATCGCTTAAATGAATGCAATGAGCCATCACTGTAGGTACCTGTCCCATTAAGCGGTGTTCATAGTACACATCTGTATAATTTGGTGACTCTGGATGTAATGATGCAACCCAATCAATTTCACCATGATTTTCGGACAAGTGAGATTGAATTGGTACATTATATTCTTCTGCTAATTTCCCTAGTCCACTCATTAATTCACTTGTACAAGATGGTACAAATCTAGGTGTAATAATTGGTTTAACCAATGGACCGAACTGCGATGATGCATCCAACCAGTCTTTTGTATCAATTAAGGACTGTTCTGTTTTCTCAATCAAGAATTCCGGACTGTTACGGTCCATATTTACCTTACCTACATAGGCTGATAGTCCTGCTTTTTGTAAAAGCTCCATCAATACTAATGTGCTTTCTTTATGGATGGTACCAAATAGTATACTTCTAGTAGTCCCATTGCGCCATAAATCCTGTACAAAGGCGCCATATACTAACCGTGCATAATCTGAATCACTAAACTTTGCCTCTTCAGGAAATGTATAGGTTTCTAACCAAGGCAGTAATTCTTTGTCCATGCCAAGGCCACGGTTACAATATTGCGGAGCGTGAGCATGTGTGTCTACAAAGCCTGGAATGATGAGATTATCACCATAATCAGTGACCTCGCAATCTGTATAGGCTGGTGGAATACTTTCACCACAATATACGACCACGCCATCTACGGCGATGATATATCCATGCGGAATAGATATAAATTCTGTAGGACGCGGTGTATATAATATATTTCCTTTTAAAATAAGTGTCGAATTCATATAACCTCCTCGCGTGATGAGAGCCCTAAAACACTATGCTCGAATAACACGCTAGATTCTCTTTAATATTCTTTTTTCAATACATAGCCATAGGCTTGTTTATATCCATTTGATTGTTCAGTAATGTATACACCTTGTATTTCCGGCGCAAAACCAGGCAGTTGATTAATGCCTTCTTCTAAGGCTAAGAAATAGTCACACGCAGTCTTGGACCAACGCTCCCCTGGCTGAACACATATTACACCTGGCGGATACGGAAGAGCCCCTTCAAGAGCAATACGCCCTTTTGCCTCGCATAAAGGAACTAATTCTCCTTTGTTACGTTGAAACTCAAAATTTGCTTCTTGTGGATTCATTACATAGTCAGGGAAATATTCACCCAAGAATAATCGCTGTTGCAGAAGGCTTACATTTCTAGACTTATAAAAGTCATGCATTTCTTGGCATAACCGACGAATATGATAGCCTTTATATTTGTCTATATGACTATAGTAAATCGATGGCAATACCTCTTCCATCGGTACATCGCGATCTATGAGTTCTTCAAACCGAACGAGTTCCGCCACCAGCGCATTCATCTTATGCTTAGATTCTGCTGGTGTCATGAGGAATAAGATTGTATTTAAATCACATTTTTCAGGAATAATTCGATTTTCTCGTAAATAATTAGCAAGAATATTCGCAGGGATGCCAAATTCTTCATATTCTCCAGTTTCCACATTGATTCCTGGTGTAATCAGTTGAAATTTACATGGATCAATGAAATACTGTCCTTCACCATAGCCGTTAAAAGAATGCCACTTGGCTTCTGGCTCAAAAGCAAAATATTTTACATCACAAGCCATCTCATGGGTATTTCCCTCTTCCCATGGCTTACCATGAACAATTGGAGGTACTAAGGGGCGTAAATATTTACATTGTTTCAATACGGCTTTACGCGCATCAATAGCTACCTCAACACATTCACGCCATAATGTTTGTCCCAACTGGCCTTCATGAATTTTCGCATTTACATCAAGCGATGCAAATAATGGATAAAATGGAGATGTAGATGCATGCATCATAAAAGAGTTATTAAAACGTTTATGATCCACATAGCGTTCTTGTCCCTTTATATGGCTGTCTTTTTTATGAATTTGGGATGTTTGTGAAAAGCCAGCTTGTTGCTTATGTACTGATTGAGTAACTAAAATGCCAGGGTCATTGGGGCCCAATTCTAACAACAACGGACTACAGTCTTTCATCATAGGAATAAACTGTTCATAACCAACCCAAGCAGAATCAAAGAAAATATAGTCGCAAAGATGGCCTATTTTATCTACTACTTGCCGTGCATTATAAATCGTACCATCATAGGTTCCTAGTTGAATAACTGCTAATCGAATGGGACGTTTTGCATTTGCTTTTTCAGGTGATTTTTCTGCCACTAATTGACGTATATAACTTTCATCAAAGCAATGATCTAAAATACCGCCAATGGAGCCAAAGGGATTACGTGCTGTCTCAAGATATATAGGCGTAGCACCAGACATAACGAGGCCACCATGGCAGATAGATTTATGATTATTACGATCATATAAAATAATATCCCCTGGTGTTAAAAGAGCATTAAGCACTACCTTATTCGCAGAAGATGTACCATTCAATACAAAATAGGTTTTATCCGCATTGTAGACCTTAGCTGCATGTGCTTGAGCATCATACGCATAGCCTTCATGAATTAAGAGATCCCCTAATTTTACATCTGCATTGCAAAGGTCAGCTCTAAATATATTTTCTCCAAAGAAATTGTAAAAGGCACGACCCGTAGGATGTTTATAGAAGAATTGGCCCCCTTGATGACCTGGACAGTCAAACTGTGAATTTTCATCCCCTACATAATCAGATAAAGCCCTGAAAAATGGTGGTAAAATAGATGCTTCATAGTTTGCTACAACTTTCTCTATCTCTGATGTACAGTCGTCGATACTCATAGATAAGAGATCTATAATGGACGTGATACGATTTCCGTAAAGTGATATATCTTTAGATGCATCAAGTCTTAAGACAATAACAGGTATACCAAAGGAGCTAATTTGATTATTATTCACAAGATCTAGCTCACCATCGTCGATAACAACGGCACCTACATCTGTAAAATCTGTTTCAAAAACGCCAACACATGTGCGTCCTGCTATGGATTTAATTTTGGATTGCACGGAATCAGATAAAGCAACCTTTAAATGTTTCACAGTCTTCTCCTTTCGTAACTAAATATCATAGTCAACATATACTACAACACCATATATAGAATAAATATAATATTCATAGAGTACAATAATCATAAAACATAATATTCATATCATATAACGAATAAAAAGGCTCTCTACTCAAAGAATAGAGAGCCTTTTGGTTTTAGATTATTCAGCCGCTTCTTCTTCAGCTTCAATATGCTTAGGAGCTTCTGGTTTCATCAATGGGAACAACAATACATCGCGGATGGATGCAGAGTCTGTTAAGAACATAACGAGACGGTCAATACCAACACCTAAACCTGCTGTTGGAGGTAAACCGTATTCAAGAGCTGTAACGAAGTCTTCATCCATACGGTGAGCTTCATCATCGCCAGCTTCGCGTTCTTTCAATTGATCCAAGAAACGTTGTTTTTGGTCGATTGGGTCATTTAACTCGGAGAAGCCATTTGCCAATTCACGGCCATAAATGAACGCTTCAAAACGTTCTGTAGCCAATGGATTTTCACGACTTGCTTTGGCAAGTGGAGAAATTTCTTTTGGATGACCATATACGATAGTTGGTTGAATCAAGTTTTCTTCTACATAATCTTCGAAGCAAAGATTTAAGATTTTACCAATACCATCATTTTCTGTATATTCTACATTTAAACGATCTGCAATAGCACGAGCTTCTTCTACAGTAGTAACTGCATCAAAGTCTTCACCAGTATATTTTTTTACACCTTCAGCCATTGTGATACGATTCCACGGTGGAGTCAAATTGATTTCTGTACCTTGGTATGTGATTTCTTGTGTACCTAGAACCTCTTGTGCACAGTAGGACACAAGATTTTCTGTTAAGCGAATAGCATCCTCAACATCGCCATAAGCTTGGTAAGATTCGATAGTAGTGAATTCTGGATTATGACGGTTGTCGATACCTTCGTTACGGAAACAACGGTTCATTTCGAATACGCGGTCCATACCACCAACGATCAAGCGTTTGAGGTACAATTCTGGTGCAATACGCATGTAAATATCAATATCAAGCGCATTGTGGTGAGTGATGAATGGACGAGCTGCAGCACCACCAGGGATAGCATGCATCATTGGTGTTTCTACTTCCATGAAACCATCACGCATCATGTATTCGCGAATTTTAGCAACGATTTGGGAACGTTTTACAAATGTATCACGCACTTCAGGATTAACAATCAAATCAACATAACGTTGACGGTAACGAAGTTCTGTATCCTTTAAACCATGCCATTTTTCTGGCAATGGACGTAAAGATTTAGATAACAAAGTTAATTTGTTAACTTTAATTGTAACTTCACCTGTATGAGTTTTAAATACATGACCTTCTACACCGATGATATCACCGATATCAAGCATTTTTACGTATTTATAAGCCTCTTCGCCCAATACATCTTTACGGAAATATACTTGAATATCCCCAGATTTATCACGAACATTGGCAAATGCTGTTTTACCATGGGAACGGATTGTCATCAAGCGTCCTGCAATAACTACAGGTTGACCATCATATTTCAAGAAGAAGTCATCTTTAATTTCTTTTGCATTATCTTTTACAACAAAACGTTGACCAAATGGATAGATGCCATCCGCTTCGTATTCAGCCAATTTGTCGCGGCGAATTTGCATTTGCTCATTCAGCTCTTCTTGTACATTTTTAATTTCTTCACTCATGTTATCGCCTCTTCGTCAGTAAATGTAAATTATTGGATTGCTAACACTTTGAATGTAACAGGACCATCTGGTGTGGAAACTTCTACTTCATCACCTTTACGTTTGCCCAAAATAGCTTTACCTACAGGAGATTCGTTAGAGATACGATTGTTGAATGGATCCGCTTCAGAGGAACCAACGATAACATATTCTAATTCATCATTGTACATTGTATCTAGTACCGTTACTTTACTACCTACGGATACAACATCACCTTTTACGGATTCGTCGATGATTTTCGCAGTGTTAATTTTATTTTCAAGCTCTACAATATGACCTTCGATGAAAGCTTGTTCATTTTTTGCATCATCATATTCAGAGTTTTCACTAATATCGCCATATTCAATAGCAGTCTTAATACGTTCAGACACTTCAATACGACGTACAGATTTATAATACGTTAATTCTTCTTCTAATTTCTTTAAACCGTCGGCGGTAAGTAATGTTTCTTTTACGTCTGCCATGGGTACCCCACTCTTTCTACATATAAATTAAATAAGAAAAAAGTGCCATAATAAGATGACACCTTATCTTTTATTTCTAAATTATCTCAACCATTATATAAAAATACTGTACATTTGTCAATCTGACTACATTTCAGACAATATTTTACGGTATGATTCTAGCTCATTGTGAAAGCTTGTTACAGTATGAATTGTATTCACACGATTGCGCCAATATGCAGATTCAGGAAGGCCCTTCATATACCACCCTGCATGAGTTCGTATTTCCTTAACGGCCATACTTTCACCCTTATATTGGCATAACAAATCAAAATGTTTTAATAGCATATCGAGGCGCTCAATATCTGTAGGTGCCGGTAATATTTCACCAGTCCCCAAATAATGGTGAATACGATCAAAGATCCAAGGATTCCCCTGTGCACCTCGGCCTACCATCACCGCATCACATCCTGTTTCATCGAGCATGCGCTTCGCATCCTCTGGTTCCACTATATCCCCATTGCCCATAACTGGTACAGACACAGCCTCTTTTACAGCCTTAATATAAGACCAATCAGCATGCCCACTGTACATTTGCTCCTTAGTACGGCCATGTACAGCAATAGCCGCCACACCTGTAGATTCGATACGCTTCGCAAAGTCCACAACATTGATGGAATCACTATCCCAACCAATGCGCATTTTTACGGTTACAGGCACATCGACGGCCTTAACCGCAGCCTCTGCTACACGAGCTGCTAAATCTGGATTTTTCATAAGCGCAGAACCATCACCAGAGGTTACTACCTTTTTCACAGGACAGCCCATATTAATATCTACAATATCGGCACCTGCATCAGCTACTACCTTTGCGCCTAATGCAATTGCTTCTGGATTGGAACCAAAGATTTGCATAGATACAGGGCGTTCTACCTCTTCAATACGCAACAATTCATGGGTGCGTTCATTTTTATATTTAATGCCCATGGCGCTAACCATTTCGGTGCAAACCAAGGCGGCCCCATGCTCTTTAGCAAGTAAGCGATAAGCAATATCGCTTACTCCTGCCATTGGCGCTAATATGGCTTGTCCATCAATTTTGACAGCTCCAATTTGCCATTGTTTATTATTCATATATATCCCCTAATAAAAAGGGTACAGCATAAGCTGTACCCGAATGTACACTACTTTGTTACATATTCGTAACTATATTATAGTAGCATTATTTATTTCTTTCGTAAATAAGGCGTAAACCTTCTAATGTAAGCATAGGTTCTACATGATCGATGCAATCTGTAGCACTGCTAATAAGCTGTGCCAAACCACCTGTAGCTACGACGGTTACATGATCGCCCATTTCGGCTTTCATACGAGATACAAGGCCTTCCACTTGGCCTACATAACCATAGAACATACCAGCCTGCATAGAAGATACAGTATTACGACAAATCACTTGCCCTGGGTCTCTTACATCAATACGTGGTAATTTAGCAGCCCGTTGGAACAGAGCCTCCGCAGAAATGGTAACACCTGGTGTAATAACACCACCCATATAATCGCCATTACCTTTAACAGCACAATAGGTAGTAGCCGTACCAAAGTCGATAATGATTAAATCCCCTTCATATTGTTCATGTGCTGCCACAGCATTTACAATACGGTCAGCACCTACTTCACGAGGATTATCATACTTAATGGCTATACCGGTCTTAGTGCCAGGCCCTACGATAAGAGGATTTACATTGAAATACCTTAAACAAACGCGCTCTAATGTAGGCATCAATGGTGGCACAACTGAGGAAATGATGATATCTTTAATATCCTTCACATCAACCTTGCGGTCATGGAAGAATAGGTTCATCATCAACATGCCATATTCATCAGTGGTACGAACGCGATCCGTGGAAATACGCCAGTGACCTACAAGCTCTGTCTTGTCGTATACACCAAGAACAATGTTGGTATTCCCCACATCAATTACTAATAACATGAATGCCTCCTATTTACGCGGACGAATTGATACGTCCCCTGCCATAACACGTTTAACAGTCCCATCCGGGATTCTTACTAATAAATTACCATCTTCATCAATATCGGTTGCTACGCCTTCATAAGTATTTCCTGGTGCTCTTACTTCAATTTCCTCACCAAGCGTTACCGATAATTGGCGCCATTCATTTAAGGTTTCCTCAAAGCCACTATCGAGAACTTCATAATATTGATGTTCTAAAGACTCTAATATAATTTTAAATGCCTCTGTCCGCTCAATATCAATGCCTTCCATAGTTAAGGATGTAGCGATTAACTTCAATTCTTCCGGAAGCTCTTCTTGTTTAGTCTTTACATTGACACCTATGCCCATAACAATATAGGAAATTTCCTCCATAGAGCCAGACATTTCAGTCAAGATGCCAACTAATTTACGACCATTCACAAGAATATCATTGGGCCATTTAATGCCTGCATCGGTGAGTCCCATTTTATGGAACGCTTTTGTTAAGGCTACGGCTGCCATCAATGTACATTTCGGTGCTTCTACAGGTGCAAAGTCAGGGCGCAAGATTAGACTAAACCATAGACCTTTACCAAATGGAGAATACCAGCCACGCGATAAACGACCGCGACCAGCTGCTTGCTCTTCTGTAACGACAACAGTACCTTCTTCAGCACCTTGTTGAGCTAATCGACGAGCTTCTAGGTTAGTAGATTCGGTAGTGTCCATATAGACATACCGCTTTCCAAATACATCTGTTTTTAAGATTTGCTTCATGGCCAATGGACTTAACAAATCAGGTTCCTCCAATAATCGATACCCCCTCTTGGTATAAGATTCTATTTTGTAGCCTTTTTGACGTAACGCCTTGATATGTTTCCAAATAGCTGTGCGCGAAACATGGCATGCTTCGGACATATCTTGTCCCGATACGAAACTACCTTGGTTTTGTCTCAAGAATTCTAGCACTTCATCACGCATAGTTTAGAGCCCCTTTCTTTGTCAACCTAGGTTTACAATTCGATTGTACAAGTGTACTCTATAAAAAGCAAGGATTATTTAAAATAATTAATGGTATAATACATATAGTATTAAGTTATACCGTATGTAAAAGATAACAATAATATAATCTATCATTATCTGGGGAGATATATGAAACAATTTACATTAGAAGAAAAAAATGAAGTTCTTGAGAACCCGTTTATTCATATTCATAGAAAGCTCGATGTCCTATTAAACATAGGTAAATTACTCATGGAATGTGGTGCCGATACAAATCGAATTATTGAAGAGATGTTAAAATCAGCCACATTTATGGGGATACCTCATAATTACTTAAATATTCATATTTCATATACCACTATCATGGTGAATCTATTGCATAAAGAGCGTTCCATAACAGTTTTTAGAAAAACACCGGTTCATGTTCCCAATATGGCCATGATTAATGCAGTATCTAAACTAACTTGGCGAGCCTTTGAACGACATTATTCACTTACCACTTATGAACAGTTAATTTCAAGATTAGATGCCACTATTCCAGTATATCCTGATTGGATAAAGGGTATTGCTTGTGCCCTCGGATCAGCAGGCCTTGCCTTTTTGTATAGTGGCGACATGATAGCTTTTATTGTAACTGTTATTTGTTCTCTAATCGGTTATTTCACCCGTACTCTATCTGTGCGTTTAGGCTGTAATGAATATGTAGGCATTGCATTAGGTGGATTTGCTGCTATGGTTTCTGCCTATGGTTTCTATTCTCATATTGAACAAGCTTCGTTAGTTTATGTTCTCGTATGCTGTACCTTATTTATGATACCTGGTGTACCTCTTATAAACTCCGTTATCGATACCATCAACAACCATATTTTATCGGGAATTACAAGAGCCATTAGAACGATCCTTATCGTTGGTAGCATGACCTTAGGCATGGCCATGGCATTATACTTTAGCCCTATGCCGGCCTTTAGCTTTGTAGATATTAAGCCTCATGTATTATCCATTGAGCAAATTATAGGGGCTTTTACAGCAGCCGCATCCTTTGCAGTACTATTTAACGCTCCTGTACGGTTACTAGTATCCATTGGTATTGGTGGTGTATTATGCGTATTTATCCGCAATTTATTAGCTGTTGAATTTGGGTTCTCTATTGCTGGTGCTACCTTTGTAGGGGCTGCCATCATGAGTATAATCTTTGTAAAAGTTTCAACTTGGCTTAAAACCTCTAGTACGATCATTATTGTACCGTCTGCTATCGCATTAATGCCTGGTATTTTATATTACAGATTCCTCTTTGATATACTTCATATCAACGCACTATCAGAGTCTGGTTTACTTCATATGGTTCAAAACGGTGTAACAGGTATCCTCACTATTGTAAGTATTGCGGTTGGTGTAGCAATTCCAAATGTACTGGCTCAAAAATATTTGAAAGCCCGAAAAGAGCGTAGAATTCAACAGTACTTGGCAACACGTCATAGTAATGATGGACAATAGATATACCTCACCAACTACATTACGAGCTTCACAATATAGATAGAATACTAAGTACTATAGCTAGTAATAGGTAATTATAATCAAAAGAGCATATATAAAAAGAGCTGGTCCTCAACGAGGCCAGCTCTTTTATTTACATATCTCATTATTTGATTTCGTTAGAAGGTGTTTCACTAGGAGCATCCACTGTAGCATTATTCTCTTTAGCTTCAACAACCTCTGGTACTACAATACCTGCTGCTTCGAGAGCTTCTTTTGGCTCCTCAGTTTCTGGTGCTTTTGTTGTACCATATTTGTAAAGATTATCTACTGCTTTCGCATCGATGGTTTCTTCCTCTAATAGAGCATTTGCCATATCATGTAAGAATTTCTCGTTATCGCTAAGAAGTTTTGTTACATCTTTATAAGCTTCTTCAACAATGCGATGAATTTCAGCATCGATTTTTGCAGCAATTTCTTCACTGTAGTTGCGTTCATGGCCAAGGTTTTTACCCAAGAATACTTGTTCTTGTTGTTCACCAAATACGATAGGACCAAGCTCATCGCTCATGCCCCAACGCGTTACCATGGCGCGTGCTGTATTCGTTACACTTTGAAGGTCACCAGAAGCACCTGTACTGATTTCATCTAAAATCAAAGCCTCTGCAATTCGACCACCAAGGGCTACGCGAATATCTGCCAATAATTGAGATTTTGTTTTGTAGTTTTGTTCCTCTGTAGGAAGCATCATAGTGTAACCACCTGCTGCACCACGAGGAATAATAGTTACCTTATGAACAGGATCAGCATGAGGCAACAAATGTGCCACGATGGCATGACCAGATTCATGGTACGCTGTTAACTTGCGGTCTTTCTCGCTCACAATATGACTACGACGTTCAGGACCCATGCTAACCTTTTCACTAGCTTCTTCCACTTCAGCCATAGTGATAACTTTTTTGTTAAGGCGAGCTGCCAATAAAGCTGCTTCATTTAACAAGTTATTCAAGTCAGCACCAGTAAAGCCTGGAGTTTTCTTAGCAATTGTTTTCAAGTCTACATCGTCAGCTAATGGCTTGTTACGAGCATGTACTTTCAAGATGGCTTCACGACCGCGTAAGTCTGGACGACCTACGATAACTTGACGGTCAAAACGACCTGGGCGCAATAGCGCTGGGTCAAGAATATCTGGGCGGTTTGTAGCGGCGATGGTAATAATACCTTCGTTAGCACCGAAACCATCCATTTCAACGAGCAATTGGTTCAATGTTTGTTCACGTTCATCGTGACCACCACCAAGACCAGCACCACGTTGGCGACCAACCGCATCAATTTCGTCGATGAAGATGATACATGGTGCATTCTTTTTCGCTTGTGTGAAAAGATCACGAACACGAGAAGCACCAACACCTACGAACATTTCTACGAAATCAGAACCGGAAATCGTAAAGAATGGTACCCCTGCTTCACCAGCTACTGCTTTAGCAAGCAATGTTTTACCTGTACCTGGAGGTCCAGCGAGCAAGACACCTTTCGGAATTTTAGCACCAATTGTTGTAAATTTGCCTGGATCCTTCAAGAATTCAACTACTTCTTCTAATTCTTGTTTTGCTTCTTCAGCACCAGCTACATCTTTGAAGCTAACCTTTACATTACCTTCACCCATCAATTTAGCACGGCTTTTACCGAAGTTCATCACTCGGCCACCGCCACCTTGTGTTTGTTGCATGATAAAGAAGAACAACACAACCAAGATGATAATAGGAATAGCAGAACCTAACAGGCTCATCCACCAAGCTGGTTGCTCAGGTGGAGCAGCTGTAATTTCTACGCCATTATCTTGTAATGTTTTAATTAATGTTTCATCACTTGGCGCATAAGAATTAAATTCTGTTCCATTTTTTAGTTTACCTTTAATACCATGATCATTGGTAATCGTTACAGACTCAACCTTTTTCTGTTGTACTTGTTGAATAAATCCTGTGTAACTTAGTTCAGATTTATTCGCACTTTGACCAGAGAAAGCGTCAATGGCGATAACGAAAGCGGCAATGATAAGTAAATAAAGGACGATATTTTTTGTAAATCGACCCAAAATATTACCCCTTTCAATAGTAATTTAGTTGTATAAACGAATTGAGTACATCTCATTGAGAGATGCACTCATATATTATATCATATTTTTAATTTTGATACATTTCTTCCTTTAAAATACCGATATATGGTAAGTGACGATATTTTTCTGCGTAGTCTAAACCATAACCGATAACAAAATAATCAGGAATAATAAAGCCCACATAGTCAACGTCTACGTCCATCTTACGGCGATCTGGTTTATTCAACAATGCTGCAAGGCGTACGCTTTTAGCACCACGAGCATGTAAATTTTCTAATAAGTAATGCAATGTTGTGCCTGTATCTACGATATCTTCCACAACAAGCACATGCTTACCCTCTACAGAGCGATCCAAATCTTTTAGAATTCGTACTACACCTGTACTGGTTGTGCCACTACCATAGCTAGAGCAAGAAATAAAATCAAAACTTACATCTACGCTATCATCAATAGCGCGAGCTAAGTCTGTAAAGAAAACGATGGCTCCCTTTAACACCCCTACAAGCACTACAGATTCATTTTTATAGTCTTCGCTAATTGCTTTACCTAGCTCGGCTACACGAGCCTGTAATTGTTCTGCTGTATATAAAATCTCTTTTGCGTCTTGATGCATCTATATGACCTCCACGATTCATATTAATGTTTGCAATATACCTTTATTGTATCACATTGAGCGATTACTTTTATACTTTTTATAGTGAAAGTTTTCTTTTCTCCTGTGTTAACAATGTCCAGTAATTGCTCTTGATGAGCTGATGTAAGCATTAGTTCAGGGTCAATGGTACTTACTAAACGCTGCCATAACCTCCGCTGTATTGCCAATGGTTCCTGTCTCAAGGCACGGCGAGAGATTCTCACCTCATCCTTACCAATCGCCACTAATTTATCAAAGGTTCTGGCCGTTAAATCAGAGATAACCATTACATCTTCATTTACAGAACTTCCGAGTCTAACTATGGCATCTACCACAGCAGGGTTAACAGCTTCCAATTCAGGTATAATGCGATGACGAATCCTATTTCGCTGGTATCGCACATCCTCATTTGTAGAATCTACACAATACGAAATATGTTTTGTCCCTATATAGGCTAATAAGTTTTCTTTTGTTACGTCTAACAGCGGTCTAACTACAGGAATAGCATATTCAGATTGTACTACAGACATGCCAGTTAAACCATTTAGACCAGAACCCCTAATGATATGTGCCAAAATCGATTCTGCTTGATCGTCTTTGTGGTGAGCTACTGAAATATAATCATACCCCTCAGACCGGGCAATTTCAGTTAACCATTGATAACGTACTTGGCGGCCTATAGTTTCTTCAGACTTTTTATGTTCCTTGCTTAGGCGCGGTACATCAAAGGTAGCTGAATAAAATGGCAGACCTAACTCTTCTACTTGATGTTGGAGCCACAAGACCTCCTCCTTACTTTCAGGGCGAATACAGTGATCTACAATGGCTACACCTATTTTGTACGTTGTATGACGATGCGTAGCAATATCTTGTAACAAATACAATAGAGCCATTGAATCGGGGCCCCCAGAGCAAGCTACTAGAATTCGACTATTTTCAGGAAATAGATTATGTGATTTTAAGGTGTGATTAATGGTTCGAATAAGTTCTTTCACATTCACGAGCCATCGCCTCCATACCATCTTGGTCGCTCACAAATACATGAGGAACCTCATAAGCATCCATAAAGGACGTTAAAATTTCTGCACCAGCTACGATGATATCGGCACGTCCTGCAGGTAAACCTTTTACTTGTAATCGCTCATCGCGACTCATGTAACGTAAGTTTAAAATGATGCCCTCTACTGTTTCACGACTTAATTTATGACCTTGTACCTTCGTACCATCATAGTTTTCAAGGCCTAAATCAATGGCCGCTAGCGTCGTTAACGTACCACCAATACCAATGAATTCACCAAATTCACCTTGAATCATCATTGGATCCCAAAGGAATCGAGTTTCTTCCCATACTCGTTGAGGACCTTCATCAGACATAGATTGAAGGCGTACAGCCCCTACAGGATAAGATCGGCTCCAGTAAACGCCGTCCTTATTGCCTAATGCTAGCTCTGTACTACCGCCACCGATATCGATAGTTGTATAGTGACGACCATCATTCAACTGATCTCCTAAGGCACCATTAAAGCCATAAATAGCCTCTTCATCGCCCGTGAGAATACGCCATTCCATCGGACAATATTCGCTAATGCGGTCCATAAATTCAAGACCATTAGATGCTTCACGAACAGCGCTCGTTGCAAAACCAAAACAGTATTCCACCCCATATTGGTCTGCTAGTTTTTTTATTTCTGTAAAAGCTCGATAAGACGCTTCCATCGATTCAGTGCGCAATGTACCATCTGAGTTACGTTGGCCTAAACGAGTAGTCCACAACTGTTTCGGCTCATAGTGCCATATATTATTTTCATAAGTAGCCAATAATAAGCGTACTGAATTTGATCCAATATCAATAATAGCTAACTTCATAATTGCTCCTTACATAATTAGTATGCCTCTAACACTATTATACTGTTAAGGCCTATACATAAGTAAAGAGATGGCTCAATGCCATCTCTCACTATTAATCTCGACGACCGCCTCGGCCTCCGCGTTTACCTTCTGTATTGCGTTTTAAATCGTGTAAGCGTTCATTGCTATCGCGCAAGAATGATTTCATCTTTGCTTCAAAAGCCTCTGTGCTTTGTTTAGATTGAACACGACGAGGACGTCGCTCTTCACTTGTTGTCTCTTTAGGTTGTGTTTGACGAATAGAAAGGCCAATTTTATTACCTTCAATAGATAAAACCTTAACCTTTACTGGATCTTCAACCTTTAATACGGTATTAATATCTTCGACATACCCATGAGCTACTTCAGAAATATGAACTAGACCTGTTTGCTTCTCTCCTAAATCAACAAATACGCCGAATTTTGTAATACCAGATACGGTACCATCAATAATGTTACCAACTTCGATTGCCATGCAACCTCCTAATTAATGCGGAAACCTCAAACTACAAACTGATGCGAATCAAAATTACTACAGTCAAACCTATTTTACATAAGGTACTTCACCAGGTTTTACAAGGCCGAGCTCCTCACGAGCCACCCCCTCAATGGTCTTTGGATCTTGCAACTTAGCCTTTTCCTGTTCTAATTCTTCATTTCGCTGTTTTAATTCTTGCAATTGTTGCTCAATATGTTGTTTTTCTTGATATACAGCCACCAAGCGATAGGCTTGCCCTAATAATAGCAGCACCATAATCCCTATACCAATTCGCTTGATCCACATGAGGATAATACGTTGATCCTGCGCTTTGCGATTAGGTCTAACCCGTTTGCGCGGCTTTTTTGGACGTTGTACTTCCATAGTGTCTTGAGTCATAATATCCCCCAAAAATATTCATCATCTGTATACTGTCATTTTTTAATTATATCACAGAACCTCGTTAGGGACTAAATAAAATTATCTATAATTTACCTTATATCTATCATATAGTTAGTGAGGTCTTATGAGAGATAGACTTATTAGTAACAGCTACTATGGCCTTATAAAGTCTCTGCTTTATGAGCATATTCACGAATTACTGCACAAGACTTTTTAAATAAAGCTAATTCATCTTTAGTTAGCTTCAATTCAAATACATCTTCGATACCATCTTTGCCAATAACTGCTGGAGTCGATGCAAAGATTCCTTCTTCACCATATTGGCCATCTAGATAACAAGAACATGGCAACACTTTCTTTTCGTCATGGAATACAGCACGAATTAATTCTGTTGTTGCACTAGCAATACCAAATTCTGTGGAGCCTTTACCAGCCAATACATGGTAACCACCAATTTTTACATCATCTAGCACTTGAGTATGATCAAGTGTAGGGAATCTATGAGGCAATTCTTGTTGTAATTGTACTAACGGTTTTCCTTGTACATAAACATGAGCCCATGGCACCATAGCACTACCGCCATGTTCACCTAAACAATAGGCTGTAATTGTACGGTTACTAATATTAAAAATGTGGGCCAATTCTTTTTGTAATCGCGCTGAATCTAAAGCTGTACCACTGGAAATAATACGTTTTGGATTCCAATTTAAATGTTTACATAAATAAGTAGCAACAACATCAGCAGGATTAGAAATAGAAATAATAAAACCATCAAAGCCGGACTTTTTAATTCGAGGAATAACATCCTTTAAAACCTCAACTGTATCACCAAGACTTTCTAAACGATCTTGATATAAATTTGGTAAAGGACCAGCGCTAAATACGAGAATATCACAATCCCCACAATCTTCAATAGGACCTGCAGTAGCTGTTACTTTATGAGGAATATAACTAACAGCATCATTTATATCCATTGCTTGTGCTTTAGCTTTTTTCTCGTCAATATCCATCATATATAGTTCATCTACTTCACCTTGTAGAGCAAGAGAAAATGCTACATGAGAACCTACATGTCCAGTGCCAATAATACCTACTTTACGTAACTTCATAAGGGCCTCCTACGATTCGTACTTAAAGATATACATCTTTTAATACAATTCCACTTAAACCAGCGATTACCAGTATATGAATCGACAATGTTAAGTTATATTAAAACATATTGCTTGTAAAATACATAAACTATTATATACCTATTTTCTCATAGGTATATAAGAAAATAGATTTATAGCGATAAAAAAAGACTATTATAGGAAATCCTATAATAGTCCTTCTATTATATAGTTAGTCTCGTCCAGTAAAGAAGCTTGCTACAGCAATCACTATAACTGCACCAACGATGGACGGAATTAATGCCATGCCTGCAAGACTTGGGCCCCAAGTACCAAGCAAAGCTTGACCTACAGAAGCCCCTACTAAACCAGCAATAACACGGAGAATAATCCCCATGCTTTGCGCCTTTTTAGTAATACGACCAGCTACAAAACCAATGAATCCGCCTACAATAATTGACCAAAGCATAATATACCTCCTATAAAGTCATCTCATCAAGATTAAGAGGGAATAAATCCTTATTCTCCATCACTTGTGGTGACTTTTCTAAATATTGTTTTCGCATTGACCATAAAATCTCTAAATCCTTTGGATCTAACTTGGACAATGCATATATCATCGTGAAATCTGAACCATAGTGGCCACGCAAGCTATCGGGTACTCCTTTGGGGCCTTCTCCACCTAGACGATTATTAAAGAACCCTTGAATACGACGACTATCTAAATCAATGATAATAAACCCTGACGCATCATATACATACAATGTATGATTTACACGCTTTAAAGCTCTTACCGTATTCGTTATAAAATACTGGTCCTTCATGTCAATGAGGGATGACTCATAACCGGAATGGTAAAAGTCCCCATAATAATGAGCTCCTCTATCTGTAGATTCCAATAAATCCTTGAGTACGGATTGTTCTGGACCACTAAAATCAGAGAAAGTTTTTACCATAGTAATCTCTCGTAAACCACGTTGGTAATTCTCGGTCTTCGGTGGCTCTATATGTTGACCACGAAAGGTAATAGGCATCAACCGAAGTGTATTATCAGCTAAATTATAAATACCATATCCTTCATAACCTAAAAAGTACACTTGTGAGTCGATAGACTTCATCGCTAATATTCGTTTTGAAATGATGGCATCACTAGAATTTACTAATGTATGCTCTTCTGGGTCTATGTGTACTGTTTTACTATCGTAATTCCCACCTACTGCAAGCCAATAGGACAGCCCCACTACAATTAATGCTAGTATGCACAAACCGATACGTTTTATATTCATTTATACTCCCTATAAATCCCCAAGCATAAAACGTAATAATATATTGCCATTACAGTAAGTCCCTATTAATATTATCCCAATTCTAGGTATAACTGTAAATTTTATTTTTAATATTTTTGTGGATTTCTATGCCAAACTTAATGTAGCTAATCGCTCGCTAATTGACATACCTTTATAGGTAAAAGTTGGTAACAACTCATGTAAAGGTTCTAAGACAAAGGTTCTATCCCAAAAATAAGGATGCGGTATAGTTAGAGTTTCATCACAAACAGAAATCATAGTCCCGCCTTCATCAAAAGCCAAAATAATATCTAAATCTAATGTACGTGGTCCCCAGTGAATGAGTCGTTCACGACCCGCCCCTTGTTCTAAGGACTGAAGTACACTTAACATTTCATGAGGATTCAAAGTACTTTTACAAGACCACATGCCATTAATAAATGACGCCTGATCTGTATATCCCCAAGGTTCCGTTTCTATCAAAGAAGAACTAATAACCTCTGAAACGGTCTCATGTCCTTGTAATAGCTGAAAAGCGGAATTAATATAGCCTCTTTTATCACCTATATTTGAACCTACACTGATGTAATAGGTATACATCAAATTTGACCTCGTGTAGTGACAACCTCAACATAATCTAGGATACCAGCAATAGGTACAGATGGTTTGCGCACCGTTACAGATAAGCCAACGATACCTTGATAATGTTGGTATAAAGAGTCGGCAATAAGTGCACCTAAACGCTCTAATAAATTATGTTTTTCTCCAGTCATAACAGATTCTACAAGCTCATATACTTCTACATAATTGATAGAATCCTCTAACTGGTCACTTTGACCGGCCTTTGTAAGATCCGTAGTAATTTCAACATCTACAAAAAAGCGCTGTCCTTGCTCTTGTTCAGATGTCAAATTGCCATGGTATCCATAAAATACCATGTTTTTTAAAACGATTTTATCCATTATTCACCTCGTAATAGGCCATCTGCTACGGCCAAGGCGCGTTTGTGCATTTTCACATTATGAACACGCACCATATCAACACCTTGGAATACACCCGTAATACAAGCCGCTACCGTGCCTTCATCGCGTTCTTCTGGAGGTAAACCGCCCAACATAGAACCGATAAAACCCTTACGGCTAGGGGCAAGTAAAATAGGGTATTCATAAGCCGTTAATTCGCCTAAACGTTGCATAACTTCAATATTTTGTTCTTCTGTTTTACCAAAAAATCCGATACCTGGATCAAGCCAAATTTGTTGTGGTGTTACACCAACCTTTAAGGCTTTATCTACAGCAAAGAAGAAGTATGCCTTCATATCTTCAATGATGTCACCATAGTTTGTATCATTACTATTGTGCATGATGATTACAGGTACCTTGTATTTTGCGGCTATTGCTGCCATATCAGGATCATAGTGTAAGCCCCAAATATCATTTAAAATATGAGCGCCCTTTGAAAGTGCATAATCAGCAGTTTTAGCATGATAGGTATCGATAGATACAGGTACTGTAGATGCATGTAGTACAGGGTCTATCAATTGGGCTAAGCGTTCAATTTCTTCATCTGCTGTCAATGGTGTGCAACCAGGGCGCGTAGATTCAACGCCTAAATCAATAATATCCGCACCATCTTCAATCATTTGCTTTACATGCGCTGCTGCTGTCTCTGGTGTGTTAAATAAACCGCCATCAGAGAAGGAGTCAGGTGTACCATTGAGTATGCCCATAATGAGGGTACGATCGCACAAAGATAAACTTTTGCCATCATTCCATGTATAATTTCTACGTTTAAACATTTGCCTGTCCTCCACCTAACATTGCCAACGCTTCATCTCTTAATGTGCCTTTTTCGGCTAATACGCCTCGGCTTTCTAATGTAATAACCTTTGAATCTTGCTGCATGGTACCTTTGATGAGCATACACAACTGAGTCGATGTAATGCGGACAAATACGCCATGAGCGGATAAATCATTCATAATAGCATCTGCCAATTCAGATGCCAACCGCTCTTGTAATTGCGGTCTACGGCTAAGAATATTAACGATATCTTGGAACTTGCTAAGCCCTGCAACACACCCATCCTTAGGTTGGTACACAATATCTACAGTCCCAAAGAAAGGTAATAAATGGTGCTCGCACATGGAGTAAAACGGAATTCCTGTCACAGCCACAAGACCTTTATAGTCTGTGCTAAAGGTTTCTCCCCATGCAGATTTTGTATCTAATCCTACACCGCTGAATAATTCACTATATAATTCTGTTACACGACTTGGTGTCTTCTCTAACTCTGGTGCCTCTGTATCAACAGATAAAGCCTCTAAGAATTGCTTTATCCCGTTCTTTGCACGTTGATTCATCGGTCCTCCTAAACGATCTTTGTCGTCCAATCTTCAATATTCCAAATATCCGTAACCCAATCTTTATAAAATTCAGGTTCATGACTTACCAAAACGATAGTTCCTTTGAACTCACGTAAGGCACGGCTCAACTCTTCCTTTGCATAGATATCTAAGTGATTTGTCGGTTCGTCTAAAACCAACACATTGTACTTATTTTGCATCAGTTTGCATAAACGAACCTTTGCATTCTCACCACCAGATAACACGCGCATTTGCGATGTAATATGCTCGTTAGTAAGGCCACAACGAGCAAGCGCTGCACGCACCTCTGCATTGGTCATAGCCGGATATTCATTCCAAATATAATCTAGCGCTGTTTCAGAGTTCGATGGTGTATCTTCTTGGGCAAAATAGCCAACTTGTAAGAACTCACCTTTTACCAACTCACCACTCACAGGTTTTAATAAACCTAGAATAGTTTTTAACAACGTTGTTTTACCTAAACCATTGACGCCGCGAATGGCGATTTTTTTATTTCTTTCAATTTGAAAGTCTACTGGTCTAGTTAACGGTTCATCATAACCTAATTGTAAGCCAAAAGCCTCTACAATGAAGCGGCTTGGTGTACGACCTTCTTTAAAGCCAAAGGTAGGCTTGATATACTCTTTTGGTTTTTCTAAAATTTCCATCTTCTCTAAGCGTTTTGCCCTAGAGTTTGCCATACCACGCGTCGCTACACGAGCTTTATTACGTTGAATAAAGTCCTCCATACGCTCAATCTCTTGTTGTTGACGCTCATAAGCCTTGGCAGCTTGTGCCTTTTTCACTTCGTAAGCAGCTTGAAACTGATGATAGTCACCAGTATATCGAGTAAGTACTGCTTGCTCAATATGATAAATGACATTGACTACGGAATTTAAGAACTCCATATCATGAGAAATCAAGATGAACGCATTTTCGTAGTTCTGCAAATAGTTTTGCAACCATTGAATATGCTCTACATCAAGATAGTTTGTCGGTTCGTCCAACAATAAAATTGTCGGTTTCTCTAGTAATAGTTTAGTAAGTAAAACTTTAGTACGTTGACCACCACTGAGCTCTGAAACATCTCGATCTAAGCCGATATCTGTAAGGCCTAAACCAGAAGCTGTACGCTCAATAACCGCATCAATTTCATAGAACCCACGTTGTTCAAGAATTTCTTGCCACTCCCCTACTTGCTCGAGAAGCTTATTCATTTCATCTTCAGACACATCACCCATGCGATTGTACGCATCATTAATGTTTTGCTCCATTACAAACAAATCATCAAAAGCTCGTTGCAATACATCGCGAATGGTCATGCCCTTTTCGAGGACCGCATGTTGATCCAAATAACCTACAGTTACTTGGTTGGACCATTCAATTTTACCTTCATCAGGAGGTATTTTACCTGTAATGATATTTAGGAATGTAGACTTGCCTTCACCATTAGCACCAATTAACCCTACATGTTCACCTTTCAACAAGCGGAATGATGCATCATCTAAAATTTGTCGCGCTCCAAAACCATGGGTTACATTTGAAACGGTTAAAACACTCATATCTATCTCCACCGGAATAAAAGCCGTCTTGTTGAAGACGGCTTATTTCATACTTACTTAAATATTATATCTATTGTACCTTTTTGACCTCTATATGTCAAAAATTGAACATCACTTACCCACTGCATAACGCAAGGCTACCACAGCCATAATCTTAGCGCCCTTAATCGCTTGCTCCAATCCATAGTCGGAACCTGCTGCACAAGTGAACTCTGGTGTATGAGCCTCTAAACCTAACCCAATCTGCAAAGTAGGCTGTGCTGTTGGTACTTCATAAGATACATTTCCTACATCTGTACTCCCATCAGCCTCATCATCAGGCAATATACGGGGCGTTTCACCAAATTCAGTCATCACATCGTTAAAGAGATCTAATAGCTGTTTATCTTGACGCATATCCTTAAAGAGAGGCTCATAATGATGCATCTCAACACGGGCGCCATAAAATGCTCCGATCTCTTGAGCAGCCTCTTTGATAGCCGGCAAAATAATACCTTCTAAATCGTCCACCGTACTACCGCGAACAGTCATGCGAATCGTAGCCTTAGGAGTTACTACATTTGGTGCTGTACCAGCTTCGGTAAAAATGGACCCTACAATAGCCCCTTTAGGGAATGTTTTCTTTAACTCTTTTATTTTTTGATATAAATCTACAGCACAGTCTAAAGCATTAATACCAGAGTCAGTTAATGATGCTATATGACAAGACCGTCCATGGAAGGTAATCTCTAGTGGATGCGTCGCTAATGATGTGCCACCCACCTCATTTTCACCGCCTGGGTGAATGATTAGCGCCGCTTCATAACCCTTAAATAAACCACCCTCTGCCATGTATACTTTACCACCAATAGTTTCCTCCGCAGGACAACCAAAGAAGGTCGTTCCCCATGATTTCGGTGCACTTTGACTGAAGGCAACAGCAGCACCTAAACTCATCATGGCAATGAGATTATGGCCGCAACCATGACCGAGTTCAGGTAACGCATCATACTCTCCTAAGAATGCTATTTTATGTTTCGCATCATGGTTATGGTCACCACGTAGTGCCGTTTGTAACTCAGGATAATCTGTTAATCCTACTTGAGATGTAAAATTATGATTTTCTAAGAATTGGTAAATTATCTTAACTGCTTTATGCTCGTTTAAGCCCAATTCTGGGTTATCGTGTAAATATAAGGAGATATCGCGCAATTCCTCAGCCATACTATCTATGATGGCACAGGCACGAGACTCTCGTTCTTGTAATGTCATAACTTCCCTTTTTAATTTCTAATTTATACTGTTTATTATTTATTCTATCTAAGAAGAATGTGTCTATTTCGTATAGGGATGAACAATTATGGTATTTGAAATATACCTAAAGTTAATCATCGCTCCTAGTGGCAATGTTTGATGCGGCGTTCCATGTCCTGTTGGGACATAACAAACAAAAGGCTCCAACAATTCGGGGTCTCTATTTTCCTCCATGTAGCGTAACGCTTCATAGCCTAAATCGTAATCACGCTCATCATCGTCGCCTTCACAATCTGTAAAAGTACCAATCACTAAACCTTTAATACGACTCAATAAACCACTGAGACGAAATTGTTGCAACATACGATCTAACTTATAAGGTGCCTCTCCTACATCTTCAATAAATAGTAATGTATCCTCCCAAGATGCATCCTCTAAAAAATACGGTGTTCCCGACAACATAGATAACATCGTCATATTTCCGCCCCGTAAAATACCTTCTCCTAGCTCAGTACCAATAGCACCACGAGGCGGTTCAGGTAAGGGTTCTATGACTTGTAATTTACCTTCTAAAGTATTAAATAAAGCATCAATATCTGCTTTGCGTTCAGGCTTAAAATCTACGCCCATCGGCCCATGATAGGTAATGAGTCGGCTATATCGATTGATCGCCATGTGAAGTGCTGTACAGTCACTATACCCAATAAAAGCCTTTCCATGCTTACGAATTGCTGTATAATCTAATAAATCTAGATAACGCATTGTTCCGTAACCACCGCGCAAGGCCAGTACCGCATCACAAGGTGCGGTGGTCATCATATATTGGAACTCTTGGGCCTGCTCCTCTGGTGTACCGCCATACAAGCCTTTGCGATATGCACTTTCACCAAAAAGAATATTATATCCCCTTAAGTTACAAATTTCTTCTATTCTATGTAAATCTTCATCGCTTGCACTGGCAGGTGCCATGATTCCTATGGTCAGGCCCGGTGCTAAGCGTTTTGGTTCAATCCAGTTCATATGTCCTCATAAAATACAACAAAAGACGTACACAATGTGTACGTCTTAAGTGTATCTTATTTGTATGCTTTTTTAAAGTCAACAAGGCCCAATGTAGTCCAGAAATAATTTTGAATTGTTCCATTTGTTACATATGGTTGTGTTGTAAAATACAATGGCATTACTAAAGATTCATCAAAAATCATCTGTTCTGCTTTGTGCATCAATGCATCCCGTTCAGCCCCATTTGGTGTAGTTCGAATACGAGCGATTAACTCGTTATAGTCTTCACTATGGTACTGACTATCATTGTCTTCAGCAGAAAATACTTCCAAGAAGTTTTGTGGATCACTGTAATCAGCAACCCAAGAAGCACGAGCTACTTGGTATTTACCAGCTTCGCGGTCAGCTAAGAATACCTTTGTCTCTTGATTTTGTAAGCGCACATCTGCACCAAATGCATTTACCCATGCATCTTGTACTGCTTCAGCAATCGCTTTATGTAATTCACTTGTATTATACAAAATCGTAATTGGCGGCAATGGATGATTCTTATCATAACCAGCCTTTTTCAAGATTTCTTTAGCTTGCTCTACATCTTCATAAACAAGATAGCTACCAGCTTCACGGAAATCTTCTCGTCCATTACTTTCAAGCATGCCATATGGAACAAATGCATACGCAGGCTCTTTACCACCGCGAACAATATTGTTAACGATGTTAGCACGGTTGATAACCATGGAGAAAGCTTTACGCACCTCAGGATCTGTGAAAGGTTCTGCTTTCACATTGAATACGTAATAATAGTTACCAAGCATAGGTCCAATATGTAATAGACCTGCCTCTTCTAAGCGTTTTTGGTCCGCTACAGGAGGCTCAACCGTCATATCTGCTTCACCACCTTCAACCAATGTAAGGCGTGTGCTTTGGGATTCACTAATAGGCCAGTTCATTTTTTCTGTTTTTACAGAATCCGCATCCCAGTAATTTTGGTTCTTAACAAAATCCATTTCTCCATTATGCTTCCAGGATAGTAAGCGGTATGGACCATTAGATACAAATGTATCTGCATTGGCAGCCCAGTTTTCATGAGCCTCTACAGCTTTTTGGCTCACTGGATAATAGCTATGAGAAGCTAGTAATTTTAAGAAATACGCTGTTGGATTCTCTAAAGTAACTACTAATGTATCATCATCAGTGGCCTTAACGCCAACATCATCAGCTGTAGCGTCACCATTATTAAAGGCTTCGCCATTTTTTAATACATATAACATATATGCATTGTCCGCATGGACTTCAGGGTCTAATACGCGTTTCCACGCGTATTCAAAGTCATGAGCCGTCAAAGGCTCTCCATTAGACCACTTCAAATCAGGTCGTAAATGGAAGGTATACTCGTGACCATCATCAGAAATATCCCAGCTTTTAGCAAGTGCTGCTTCTGGTTCACTTTCATCATTCAAACGAACTAAACCGTCAAACAATTGAAGTTGAACTGTAGCCTCCGGAGAGGTAGTAGACTTTGCTGGATCCAATGTGGATGGTTCCTGCTCAATAACATATCGAATGGTATGCTCATCAATTGGTTGTTCTCCGCGAGGATAACCAAATACAAATAAGAGCACACTCACCCCAAGAGCAAGGACCATGAGTTTTAACAAATTTCGTTTATCCATCATGGCAATGCTTCCTCTACAAATTCTTTCATGATACGCCCTACTCGAGCGCCTAACTCTTTACCTCGGTCATTATCGATATCGCTCATTAAGAGGATAAAGCAGAAATGACCTCTAAATGTTTCTAATACGCCCCCATCGTGCTCTACGCGATCAAGGGATCCTGTTTTATGGTGAAAGCGGGTATCTTCACCCCAATAAAATGGCAAGATATCACGGAATTGTTGGCGACCTAAAATATTCCACATTTCTCGGCCATATGCATCTCTATCGCGACATTCAAAAATGTGTTTATACAGACGCGCCAATGACAATGCAGTCAAATGGTTATCACGTCCTTCTGCTAGAGCGTCAAAGTCCATCATCATACGATTGAGTTCTATTTCATCTACACCAAGCTGTTCTGCACGAGCATTGATATTCTCCATACCTAGAACAGTAATGAGTAAATTTGTCGCCATATTATCGCTAAGAACCATCATAAGACGACATAACTCAAGATACGTAAAGCTATGCTTTGCTACCAGTTCTTGTAATGCACCACCGCCTTCAACACGCGGTGTTCTAGATAGAGGAACTGTATCATTAAGGTCCAACTGCTCTGTACGAGCTAAATGGAATACATACTCCATAATGAGTACCTTAATCAAACTTGCACTAGAGTGTACCCTATCTTCCCCTTTAGAAGCAATAATAGTCGGTTCCTCTTCATCGTCAAATTGAAGTACTACGTAGGATATGTTTCCCTTTGGTGCTAACTCTTTGATGACTGTATCGAGTTGATGTTCTAAGGACTTGCCAACAAGTAACTTTTCCATACTATTCTCCCATTATATGTGCCAGCATGCGATGCGGCGATCTGCCCAATCACGAAGAGGCGGACGTTCAGTAAAGCAACGACCTTCTGCCTCTGGGCATCGACCACTAAACAAACAACCTTTTGGTGGATTTAGTGGATTTGGTGGGTCCCCTTTAAGCGGTGCTCCAATTGGAGCATGCGGTATAACAGGACCGTTTAAGGCTGTCAAAGCACGAGTATATGGATGTTGTGGGAATTCATATAAATCCAACGCTGGACCTTCTTCCATAACAGCCCCTAAATACATAACTACCATGCGATGACTGATGTAGCGCACCATATTTAAATCATGAGAAATAAAGAGATACGAAATACCATGTTGTTCTTGTAATCTCTCAAGCAAGGTCATAATTTGTACTTGAATGGATACATCTAGTGCAGAAATCGGTTCATCACAGATGATACACTGTGGCTGCATAATGAGAGCCCGTGCAATACCGATACGTTGACGTTGGCCACCTGACAATTCATGAGCATAACGCTCACCAAAGGTCATGTTCAAACCAACTTGATCAAGCACTTCTTTTACACGAATAACACGATCACGAGGTGTATATTTTGGATCTAGCTCCAACGGTTCCTCTAGAATCGCATTAACTGTAAGACGTGGATTAAGAGATGCATAAGGGTTCTGGAATACCATTTGCATCACCGGATGAACAGCTTTTCGATCCACATATGGATCAATCTGACGACCATTCATATAAATAGAACCTGATGTAGCTTGATGTAAGCCCATCAAAGTGTAGCCAAATGTGGATTTACCACATCCAGACTCACCTACGATACCAAGGGTTTCCCCTGGTGATTGATATAGGCTCACGCCTTGTACAGCATGTACCGTGTGTTTTGGCTTAAATAAGCCTCCTGACAGAGTGAACTCTTTAACGAGATTGTCAGTTTCCCATACGTAACTCATTAAAGTCCCTCCAACTTAGCTAACCAACATGTAAATTGATGATTTTCACCAACATTTGTAACCATAGGAATCCGATTACCACAGATACGCATAGCCCACTTGCACCGTGGATTAAATGCACAGCCTCGCGGCAAATCAAACAAATCTGGCGGTTGACCTTCAACGGCTTTTAACTCACCATGCCATTTACCTTGTGGCAGAGCGAGCAATAACCCTAATGTGTACGGATGGCGCGGTTCATTAAAGATGCCCGCCACTGTAGCAGATTCAACACATTTACCAGCATACATAACCATAACGCGGTCGCAAATTTGAGCGATAACACGTAAGTTATGAGAAATAAAGATAATCCCAATACCAGCCTCTACAGCTAATGTTTGCATAAGGCGTAAGATTTGAGCCTCTGTTGTAATATCAAGAGCCGTTGTAGGTTCATCGCAAATTAAAATCTTTGGACGCCCCGCCACAGCCATAGCGATACAAACGCGTTGACGCATACCACCACTTAACTCATGAGGATATTGAGACAATCGTCTTTCCGGTGTAGAAAGACCCATCTTCTTTAACAAGTCGATAGCGATAGCTCGTTCGTCATAATCCTCACCATATGCATTAGTACGATGGATAACCTCATACAGTTGCTCTCCAATCGTCATGATTGGATTCAAAGATGTCATAGGATCTTGGAATACCATAGCAACAGTAGTACCGCGCAATTCATTCCAGTCATCTTCAGTGAATTCAAGGCAATCATTACCATCAATCATAAATGTATCAGCTTTGATTTTTGTTTTACCATATGGTAGTAATCCCATTAATGAATTAACTAGCACTGATTTACCACAGCCGGATTCACCAACAATACCTAAAATCTCACCTGGTTGTAAGGATATATCTTGATTGCGAATAACCCGTAAAGGGCCTTGGAAGGTATCGATGGTAATGGACACATTGCGCACATCAACAATTGCGTTATTCATTATCTATCTCCTTCCTTAGGGTCTAACACATTACGTAAGCCATCGCCAAGGAATGCGAAACCAAGCATGGTAACACTAATGGCAACAGCAGGAAAAATTAATTGGAACGGATAAGAGCGCATGCTACTAATTCCTTCAGAAGCGAGTACGCCCCAGCTCGCCATAGGTGCATTTACACCTAAGCCGATAAAACTAAGGAATGCTTCTGTAAAAATAGCCTCTGGGATGGCCAATGTCAAAGTAATAATGATTGGACCTACACAGTTTGGCAAAATATGACGCAATAAAATGCGATATTTTGGAATGCCCATCGCTTCAGCAGCAATGATGTATTCTTCGTTTTTAACTTTCAAAATTTGACTACGTACGATACGGGCCATATTCAGCCAGTACGCAATGCCCAATGCTACGAAAATAGATGTTAAGCCAGGGCCAAGTACAACCATCAACAAAATTACATACAGTAAAAGTGGAATACCGTACAATACATCTACCAGCCCCATCATGATGCGGTCAACCTTTCCACCAAGGTAACCTGCAATACCGCCATAGGTAACGCCGATAACAAGATTGATAAATGCCGCTACAAAACCGATGGTTAAGGAAATACGAGCACCGTACATAACGCGAGTGTAAATATCGCGACCTAATGTATCGGTACCAAACCAATGACTAAAGCTTGGGCTTTGGTTCGCATCAATCAAAGATTGGTCTGCATAGGTATACGGCGAAATTAGGGGGCCTAAAATAGCCAACACAATCATCACCAAAATGATGGTTGCCCCTACTACGGCCAAGCGATTTACCTTAAATCTCGCCCATTTACTCGGACGTTTTATAAAGCTTGTAATTTCTTCTTGAGGGGATCGCTCAATAGGTAAAAAATCTTCCTTATTCATCTGTCCCCTCCTCTGTCGTAACACGTGGATCAATTAACGGATAAATCATATCCACCAAGATATTAAGAAATACTACAAGAGTACTATAGAAAATCGTAATGCCCAAAATAACAGTATAATCACGGTTATAAATAGATGTTACGAAATACTGTCCAAGGCCTGGAATAGCAAAAATCGTTTCTACGATAAAGCTACCTGTCAAAAGGCTAGCAGCCAATGGGCCCAAATAGGTAATAACTGGCAAAATAGCATTTCCTAACGCATGACGTGTCAAAATAGTCCAAGAACCCAAGCCTTTGGCGCGAGCTGTACGGATATATTCTTGTTGGTACACATCAAGCAAACCACTACGTGTTAAGCGTGCAATGAATGCCATCGGTTGTGCAGCTAACGTTAATACTGGTAGTACCATATAAGATGGACCACGCCATAAGGCCACCGGGAACCAGCCTAGTTCAAAGCCCACCACATATACAAGAACTGCACCAATAATAAAGGTAGGCACAGAAATACCAATTGTAGATAATATGGTTACCGCATAATCAACGATACCATTAGGGCGCATAGCACTAATAGCACCTGCTGCAATGCCACCTACTACAGCCACCATTAATGATAATAAGCCAAGCTGTGCAGAAATTGGGAATGCATCGCTGATAATATCGTTTACACTACGGCCTTCATACTTGTATGATGGTCCCAAATCACCAGTAATAACACCACCTAAATAATCACCATACTGCTTCCACACGGGATCATCAAGATGATACTTTGCTTCAATACTTGCTTTCACCTGAGGTGGTAATTTCTTCTCAGTTGTAAAAGGTCCCCCCGGAATTGCATGCATTAATGCAAATGTTACGGTAATGATGACCCATAAGATTATGATTGCGCCACCTAGGCGTCGAAACACATACCTTGTCATTGTCACTATCCTCCATAAAAAGTCTATCTGTTTTATTATACTACATTATGAAGTTAATTTCATGAATTACATCATTACATTTACAGAAAGCCCTACATAACGTACAATAAAATATATAATATTTTGGAGGTGTCTATGACAGAAGTACCTAGAGTCTTAACAATTCAAGACATGAGCTCCATCGGCCGTTGTGCCCTAACCGTTATGATTCCAATCATCAGCGCTATGCGTTGCCAAGCGGTTCCATTGGCAACAGCTGTATTGAGTAATCACTTAGAATATCCACACTACGAGTTTGTAGATTTATCGGCACATATGAGAGATTTTATGGACTGCTGGGATAAAAACGAAATCGACTTTCACGCTATTGTAAGTGGTTTTTTAGCATCGCCAGAACAAATTCATCTCGTGGAAGAAGCCATCGATCGCTTCGGTAACAAAGGCCAAATGATTATCGTTGATCCTGCTATGGCCGATGATGGTCGCCTCTATTCTATTTATACACCTGATATGGTAGTAGCTATGCGCCAACTTGTTTCCAAGGCTCATATTGTAAAGCCTAATTACACGGAGGCTTGTTTCTTATTAGATATTCCATTTTCTACAGATCCTATTAGCGATGATGAATTGCGTGATCGTTGCAAAAGATTGTACCAAATGGGACCTGACATGGTTATCATGACCAGCGTACCATCTGAAACGCATGCGGTTATCGCGGTCTATGATGGGCCAACTGATTATTTAAAAACTTATGATATTCCTCTTATCCCTGTGAAAGCTACGGGAACTGGGGATATCTTTACTGCTGTATTATCCGGTGCAGTAATGAGGGGATATTCACCTTATGATGCGGCAGAGTTAGCAATGAATTTTACTACCAAGGCGATTCAAGCCACAGTGGATACTGTAAAATCAATGAAGCAAGGTGTAGCCTTTGAGCTAGTCTTGCCAGAATTAACTCAACTATAAGCTATAAATAAAGGGGAACTTATGGATTTACTATATGTTGTATTACGAACACTACTCATATGTACTGTCGGTTTGCTCATTGCATTCCAAGGTCGACGTATGGGATTATCGATTTTTAATCTAACGGGACGGTTAAATCGACTACAATTTATCATATGCTTCATTGTTTTAATGATTTTATTCCACATCGTTCACTACATTGATGATCTATTCTTGGACTTTGTTGTTTCTTTACCAGCCTATTGGTTTACAAGGGTTGTTATATGGATTTTATTAGCAGCCTTATTCCCATTATCCTGCATCTTATTTGGCCGTCGTATTCATGATATCGGCTTTAATGCGTGGGCAGGGATTCTATGGTCGGTAATCATCATTTTCATCAATACCTATTCTGCTGTATCGCCATTCAATTACTTGCTTGAACTTTTCGTATGGCTCATAGGCTTCCTATTCTGGGTATTGCCTGGTCAGCCAGAACCGAATCAATATGGTAACCCACCATTTATGCCTGTAAATCGACCAACTTATGAGTCAATGCAACAACCTAAATCAGAAACAGAACGAGAAATTAGAAAAACCGTTCGCAAACGTCGTAAAAAGCGTTAACTCATAACAGGTCCCACTTCATAAAGAAAAACGTATCTCTAGAAAGAGATACGTTTTTTCTTTACTATAAACTATTCAGTTATTTCAGCTATTTAATAATCAATGCCTAATAATTCATGAGTAACATTAACTCAATCAGTGTACAACCGATATAGGCGATAATAAACTTAACCTTTTGCTTACGCATTCTATCATCGTCAGCAATTTTAAGTCGATTTGCGAGGAACCGCTTATCACGAATTTGTAATAATAAATGTTTAATTCGCTCTTGGCTTTCATTAGCCGTATCTTCATCACAATCAGATGTAAGTGTAGCCTGCTGCATGAAGATGCGACGGTGTAACTTACGCATTTGTATCTTGATATTGTTATGCACAAATGCACTTTGCCACTGTTTACGAGAATCAAAGTACATGTACAAATATCTCGGAATATTCATAACCAAGAAGGATATAATAAAAATCCCTAAAGAAATCAAGAAATATGTAGAAAATGAGAATTCTAAAGTTTCTGTAGGTAAGTAGTGATGCAAGATAATAAAGGTAATCCACACGCCGATTGGCAACAAAAGAACGGCCGCAATGTCGATAGAACGAAGCCAGCTAGTACGGGTTGGTACATCTGGTACAGTGAATGTATCTACTGGATCGTGGAACGCATAGTAATCTAACTGTAAAACAGATTGGCTAGTACGAGGATTCCCCAATAGAACAGGGCCATTACTACCGATATGTCGTTCAGGTAAAGGTATAAATTTTTTTACTTGTGTATTTGGCAATAGATCGAACTGGATAATCCCCTTTTTCTCAAAACGCATAGTAGATCCCTTCTCACCTAGTGCAATAGGATTAAAGAATATACCAAAGAGACTGAGGCACCAGTTACCTAATAAGTGTAGGATAGAGTTTAAAATAAACCCACCTGTATCTATATTATTTGTATCGAGACGGATTGCAAAAGATGATGAGTAATCATCAAACCATAAATCCTCTAAGGTGAATTCCACATTGATCACATTCCCCCATTTAGTAATAATGGATAGGAATATTTGATTGTTTGGTTCAAATTCAAACGTTACAGCGTAGAAGAACCAATGATTGCGAAGAGCAGCCCTCAACATACGATTAACGGTGTCTTCTTCTATATATAGTAAACGGTGGTCGAACAGGTCTTGTTCTAATGGTGCCTTTTCCATGGTAGGCATCTTATCCACCACTGTATCATGATCAGATAATGTTTCATCCACCAAAGCTCGTAATTTGGTGAAGATCTTAGTCATAACCCCTCCAAGGGTAAAAAAACAGCTTTTGATATACAAATTATACCATATATTGCATGATTTATCGATAAAAGACTACTACATATACTATTAAATATAGGTATACATAAGGCCCCTTTTACATAGTAAAAGGGGCTTTATTACTGTAGTTTAACATTCAACCTATTATAGTTTAATATTTATAATAGATAGTTTAACTGATATTTATTTTTATTGAATACTTGCCATGGATAGATAACAATATTCATAAAAATGACCACGAAGGGCTATTAATTCTTCGTAAGTTCCATCTTCTATAATTTGACCTTTATCCATAAATAAGATACGGTCCATATGCTCTAATCCTTCTAACTGATGTGTAATATATAAGCATGTTTTATCCTGTACATATTCCATCAAATCACGATGCAGAGCCTTCCTCGTTACTTGGTCTAAACCTTCTAATGGTTCATCTAACAAAACAACTTGAGGTTTTCGCAAGAATAGTCGAGCTAAAGCAACCCGTTGTCGTTCACCACCACTTAGACCATGACCACCACTACCAACAATCGTATGAATACCATCTGGCAAGCGTTCAACTACAGAGCGCAACGAAGCACGATCAATAGCATACTCTAAATCAGCTTCTGAGGCATCCGGTCTTGCTAGTCGAATATTATCTTCAAAGGACGCATGGAAAATATATGTATCTTGCGTTATCGTGCCTAAAGCATTACGCCATGTATCGATAGAAATATCCTTTAACTCTACATCACCAACATGGATTGAGCCTCTGTAATCATATAATCGCTCAAGCATATTAAACAATGTAGTCTTACCAGATCCACTAGCACCAACAATAGCAATCGATTGACCTTGTTTAATTTCTAATCTAAGATGTTCATAAATACGACGATGCGCATCATAACCAAAGGATACATCGGTAAATGTAATCTCTCGATTAGCATTAAATGGTTTTGGTGCCTTTGGTTCCACTACTGGAATTGGCTCATCTGCAAGTGCTATGAGACGACTCGTAGCCACTTTACTTTCAGCACCATGATGAACGGCAGCGATCATAGGTTGTAAGGCCTCAAACCAAGCTTGTGTACCAATAGCAGCAACTGCTACTATAACACTGGCCCAAGCTCCGGTCAACGCATTGGCTGCTAATATGGCTACAATGACAACGGTAATTTGGACTCCACCTAGGAACAGCGTATTGCCGAAGTTCATGCCTCGCTCGATAATACCTTTATTAGCATCTACACTACTCATCATATGTTGAATACGATCGTATACTAACTGTTCATTGCCGTAGCTAATGACATCCTCCAAGCTATCCATGGTATCACTTAATAGGGATTTATATTTCCCTTGTTGAGGTCCAATCGCCGTCAACGATTGTTTGTTATGAGCATATACACCTAAAGGCAAAACTAGACCTAATATAAAGGCTGCTAAAACTATAGGTGCAACCAAACTATTATCAATCGTAGATACACCATAGGCAACTAAAATAGTTAAAGCAATGGCTGCTGCAGGCGGAATCAACGTACGCAAGTAGAAAAATTGTAGTACCTCTATATCCCCCATAATGCGACCTAGCATATCCCCTGCACCAAAACGTTTAAGAATAGCCGGCGCCAATGGTTCTAAATGAGCATAAAACCATACACGCAAACCATACAGACCTTGGAACGCCATACGATGAGATGTATACCGTTCAAAATAACGACATACAGCACGACTAACACCAAAGAAGCGGACGCCCACAATAGCAAGGCTCAAATAAGTAAGACCCGGTTGCAATGCAGCTGATGCCAATAACCATGCGGATACAGTTAATAAGCCCACATTCATAAATACCGTTAAGAATGTAAAAATCAAAGCTAATACTAAGGACCACTTTGCAGGACTTAGTACAGTAAATAATAATTTCCATCCTTGTACGCCCATCTTAGAAGTTGAAACCTCAGGAGTCTGTATTGTATCTTGCCCCAAAACGTAAGCTTCTTGATGATCTACACAAATTGAATGATCAATCTCTTCTCTATGTTCTAAGGTAAATGACTTTTCTGTCTTTAATTGTTCTTCGATAGTTGAAGAAAATTCACCTAAACCAGAGGTAATAAGGTCCTTAAAATAACCATCTACTGCAAGAAGCTTCGCATAAGAACCTTGTTGAATAATACGTCCATGTTTCAAAACGTATAGTGTGGATGCCCAATGCATCGTTTGTAGACGATGACCAATGATAATGACGATTTTATTATCCATCAAACGTTTGATAGCACTGCTTATAATAGCTTCTGTTTTTACATCAAGATGTGCCGTCACCTCATCGAGAATTAACACTTGACCCTTTCGCAAAAATGCACGTACTAAGGCAACCCGTTGACGTTCGCCACCACTCAGACCCAAGCCACCTTCACCAATAACAGTATCTAGCCCATCTTGTTGTCTATTGATCACATCTAGTAGCTGTACCTCTTTACAAGCTTCTATAATCTCTTCATCACTTACATTCATCCCAAAGGATAATACGTCACGCAAAGTTCCTTTCATAATATGTGGATGTTGAGATACATAGGTAATTTGTTGGCGCCACCACTCAATATCGATGTCACATAGATCAAGACCATCTATAGTAACAGTGCCTTTAGGAGCAGTTAAAAATCCCCCAATAATATGGGCAAGTGTAGATTTCCCTGCCCCACTTTCACCAACAAGCATGATTGGAGAATTACGTTTAGCCTCTAATGAAATATGTTGTACACCATTTTCACTATCTTCATAGGTAAACGTTAAATCCTTAATTTCAATTGCTTGTACCTTACCTTTAAGTTGAGATTGTCCGCCTATAGGCAGCGATGGCTGGCGATTCATAAACTCTTCGTATTTTAAAATCGATGTCTTACCTGCCATGCCCGTATGGAATGCAGCCCCCAATTGTCTAAATGGCGTATAGAACTCTGGCGCTAATAGCAAAATAAAGAAAGCTGAAAAGAATGGGATTTCACCATCCAATAATGTTAAGCCCAGGTATACCGCAATCAATGCCGTACTAATAGTACTTACGAGCTCAAGAACTAGAGCAGATAAAAACGCCACACGCAATACTCGTAATGTAGAGTCTTTAAACTCCTCAGATAAACGACCAATAACTTGAATTTGATCCTTGGCACGACCAAAGAGCTTTAACGTTGTAATACCTTGCAATACATCTAGAAAATGACCAGATAAGAAGCTCATCCGCTCCCACTGTTCTTTATTTAGACGATCCGCTTGCTTACCAATTAAGATCATAAAGAACGGAATCAATGGCACTGTAATAATCAAAATGATACCAATAATAGGTAATGTATCTACAATAGCAATGCCCATAATAAGAGGAATCATAATAGCATATAGGATTTGAGGAATATAACGAGCTACATAAGCATCTACTTGCTCCAATCCATCAGTAAGCATATGTATTACATCGCCATGGCGTTCCTTATGTTGCACACTAAGTTTAAACATATGCTCTAAGGCCCGTTCTCTAAAGGTTGCTTTTACCGCAGTACCTAATCGATTTGCTACGGATTCTTGTATATAATGTGCAAGCAACCTTACAATAATAGCAATTCCTAAATAGATAATAGAATACCTTTCATCATGTAAGGTATTCTCTGAAAATATAAAATTATTAATTAAGGTTCCAAAGAACCAAGCTTGCCCGACAATAGCCAAACTCTCTACTAAACAGGTTAATCCTAGTAGTAATAGCTGACCTTTATGTTCTAGCAGCGCTTTAAAAGCAGTACGCTGTATCATAGTATCCTCTACGGTAAAACTATTAAAAATATAAAATCAAATCGATTAGACTGCCCTAACTAAGTCTCAGTTAAATTCTGTTAAAATATAATCTAAGTTAGTCCAAGTGAATCTAAATTTATCAATATTATATCCATCTTACCACAAAAAAGAGGCGTGCCGCTACGACACGCCTCACATTGAGACCTAAATTTTACAATTCACTAGAATTATAATTCTATTCTATTAATAGTGTAAGTCTTTTTCAGATACACGATGACGGAATGTCCAGTATACCCAGATTTGGTAAGCCAAGATAATTGGCACAAATACAAAGGCTACACAAGTCATCAATGTCAATGTGTAAGTAGAGTTACTTGCATTTGCAATAGTTAAGCTCCACTCAGGATTTAAAGAAGAAACCATGATGCGAGGGAACAAACCAGCAAAGTAAGCAGCCGTTACAGAGATAACGGATAAGGAGCTAAATAAGAAGCCCAATTTAGTATTACGAGTACGTGCTGCGCCCCAAGAAATGAGGAAGAACACGATTGCCAACGCAAAGCAAACAATTGCTAATACAGAGTTGAACAAATCTGTAAATACATAAGTTGCACCTACCAATGCTAATGCACCGATAGCTGTAGGAACACCAACTACCAAAGAAGCTGCACGAGCGCGTTCGGAAACAGCACCAGCAGTTTTGATAGAAGTGAACAAGCCACCATGGTATGTGAATACCAAGATAAACGCAATACCGCAAAGTACTGTGTATGGGCTTAACAAATCAAAGAATGTGCCTACATAGGTCATACTTGCATCAATTGGAGTACCTTGAATTAAGTTACCAACTGTAACGCCCCACAATAATGCAGGAATCAAAGAACCAAAGAAGATACAGTAGTCGAAAGTTTTACGCCATAACAAGTTAGGGCTTTTGGAGCGGAATTCGAAGGATACGCCACGGATAATAAGAGCCGCAAGCATCAAGAATAACGCCAAGTAGAAACCACTGAACAATGTAGCATATACATGAGGGAAGGACGCAAATAATGCACCACCTGCAGTAATCATCCATACCTCATTACCGTCCCATACAGGACCTAAGGCATTGATCATTTGACGACGTTCAACGTCAGTTTTACCGATGAATGGTAATAAAATACCAGTACCATAGTCAAAACCTTCTAATAAGAAGAAGCCAGCGAATAGTACAGTAATTAAAATAAACCATACCACTTCAAGGTTATTAAAAATTAATTCCATAATCTCGCCTCCTCTTTTTCAACTACATCGTGAGATGGATTGCCATCTGGACCTTTTTTGATGTGTTCTACAGCAAGGTAGAGAGCCGCAATAGCTGCTACGATATACACAACTGTAAAACCGATGATAGTAGTCATAATTTCTGGAGCTGTAACGGCTTTAGAAGCACCGTCTGCAGTCAATTGTAAACCATTTACAAGCCATGGTTGACGACCTGCTTCTGCTACAAACCAACCTGTAGAATGAGCAATGAATGGCAATGGCAATGTCCAGAACATAATTTTTAAGAATGTGCGATTTCCAACCAATTTGTCTTTTGCATTAAGGATAAGGCCTACGAATGCAACAAGTAACATAATAGAACCAGCGGCAACCATGACACGGAATGTCCAGAAGATTGCTGGAACATCTGGAATATAGTTACCAGGACCGTATTGAGCCTCGGATTTGGCTTGAAGATCTTTGATGCCTTCTACTTTACCAGAAGTAAAGGAGTTTTGAGTTAAGAAGGACAAACCACCAGGGATTTCAAGTGCACCCGTATTCTTTTGAGCTTTAGTATCAATGTTAGCTACCAAAGAGAATGGAGCAGGATCTTGTGTTTCCCACAATGCTTCCATAGCGGCCATTTTCATAGGTTGTACTTTTGTAATGTATTGACCTTGATGATGACCTGCCAAAGCGCCTAAAGTACCGAATACAAGAGCAATAACCATGCCCCATTTAGCGGAACGACGGTAGAAGTCTGTCGCATTGTTGCGCAATAAGTGCCATGCACTAATGGCCATAATAATTACGCCTGCTGTTAATAAACCATTTAACACGATATGGAAGAATTGGCCTGGTACATAACCATTTTGAACAATTGTTAAGAAATTATCCATTTCTGCACGGCCATTACGGATTACATAACCTACAGGATGTTGCATGAAGGAGTTTGCTACGAGAATCCAGAACGCAGATAGGTTAGTACCTAATGCCACCAACGTAGCTACAAGAGCGTGAACAGTTTTATTCAAACGGTCCCAACCGAAGATCCATACACCCATGAATGTAGATTCCAAGAAAAATGCCATTAATGCTTCAAGGGCCAATGGAGCGCCGAAAATGTCACCCATAAAACGAGAATATTCTGCCCAGTTCATACCGAAATGGAATTCCTGAACAATACCAGTTACCACACCCATAGCAAAGTTAATTAGGAACAATTTGCCCCAGAATTTTGCCATTTTTTTGTATACTTCTTTACCAGTAGACACATATGTCCACTCTAAGATAGCTACAGTCACTGTCATGCCTAGTGTGAACGGCACAAACAACCAGTGATAGATAGATGTTAGCGCAAATTGTATTCGAGCTAAATCTACAGCTTCAAACATGTGTTTTCCTCCTTAGAATAAAATACCTACATCACTTGATGAGCTTTTACCAAAATCTTGTATCATTGAGCTTGTAAATATGGTAAGGATTCAGACTCAATCAACTGTTCACGTTGAGCAAGAGTTTTAAAGTTAACCTTCTCCAACTGATTGATCAATTGGTCCTGAACCTTCCCCATAGCTTCATTGATAGCACAATGCCCCATACAAGATTTAGAGCAAGAACCTACATCATATAAACACCGTTGTAAATACGCATCCCCTTCTACCGCTCTAATTACATCGAGCAATGAAATCTCTTGAGGGTCTCGATTGAGGGCAAACCCACCATCTACACCACGAAAGGATTTCATAATCCCAGCTGCAATGAGACTACGCATAATCTTGAGCAAAAATCGTTCTGGAATCAATTCTTGCTCAGCCAATACAGAACCCGTTAGCTTCGTTCCCGAAGGTAAGAGCGCCATATGTAAGACCATGCGAAATGCATAATCCGTGGCCTGATTTAACTTCATAAGGTCTCCTTTCTCGTGCACTCGGACAAACGTATTACTAAATCTAGTATAATCGAAATAAAACAATACTGCAATGGTATTGTTTTAAATATTGAGAATTAGCATATATAGATTTTAAGCCTATAAATTAGGTTATACCTGAATATTTTTATATCCATAAAATCACTTTTTGATCTATATTATCAAAAAAGACTGCCCACGTATGAGCAGTCTTAATTTATTATTTTGTAATTTCACGAACAAGATGTGCCATTTCAGGAATGATGAGTTTACTCATCGCCAAAGTAACAGCACCTACAGAGCCAGGAACAGAGAACATTAACGTATTATTGTTCACCCCTGCTTCTGCACGAGATGCCATCGCCTTAGTCCCAATATCTTCTGTATAAGACAAATATCTAAAGATTTCCCCAAAACCAGGGATATGTTTCTCATAGAGACTATTTGCCGCTTCAATTGTTACATCGCGCTTAGCAATTCCCGTACCACCTGTAGAGATGATAACATCAATAGATTCATCATTACACCAAGGAATCATAGCATTTCTAATTTCATTGTAATCATCAATGACAATTTTACGATCTGCCACAATATGGTCTGCTTGTTCCAAAAATTCTTGAACTTTATTACCGCCCTTATCAGTTTCAAAGGTACGCGTATCAGAAACTGTTAAAATAGCAACGCGTAAAGGTCTTGCTAATACTTCGTAAGACATAATTCCTCCTAGAATAACGGTATAATAGATGCTAATGTAGGCCATCCATTATCGCGTAAAAAATCACGTAATGACCATGTATAGTGAATAAATGGTGCACAATGTAGGCGTAACCAGAACGATAAGTACGGTGTGTCACCTTGGAATATAGCCAACCGATTTAAGGCATATAAATTATCGCCTGGCTGTACTGTACCTGGTTGTACTGTGAAAGCCATTTTATAACCAGATTGTTTACTTACATATTGAACGAGCATATCATTAAACCCACCAGGATATGCTAGATACTCAATAGGTTCACCCAAAATCCCCTCCAAAGAAGTCTTCCCACCAAGAAGAGCATCCGGTAATTCGGTAGGATCAATTTTTGTTAAGATTTTATGATGATTTGTATGGCCTTGAATATCAAATCCACCCGCTTCCATTTGGTGCATTTGTTCTGTAGAAACAAAACCAGGCGTATTAGCTGCATCACTAATCATAAACAAGGTAGCCTTCATGTTGTATTCCTTTAAAATAGGCAATACATTTTTATAGTTATCTACATAGCCATCATCAAAGGTGATGACAATTGGCTTATTTGGTAATTCAGTACCATTTTCCAAATAATCATATAATTGAGCCAACGTAATCGTGTTATACCCCTGATTATGTATATATTCCATCTGTTCTCTAAACTGATCAACATGAAGCGTCAAAGCAGAATGCTTTTCATCATTCACTTGGTGATAGTTTAGTACAGGGACACCATAAATCTTATAATCAGTAGACAGCCCCCACATAACGCCAAAAGAGATAGCTAAAATTGCAATACATATTGCGAGAAAACATAATATTTTTTTAATACAGCTCTTGCCATATTTATACATATAAACTAATCACTCCAATCCACTTAAGCATATAATGAGAATATCATACTTACTTTGTATTATCAAGAAAATCCCGTTCAAGAAATATTTTCTTATATATAAAGTATAAGTTATATATACATTTAACTTTACACACAAAAAAAGACACACCCTCAGGTGTGCCTTTAAGCAATCAGCGGCTTCCTATCACACTCGCCCATGGCAGTATTCAATACATTCTTTTTTTATGTACGGCACACTATTTTAGGCTTCGTCGAAGGTGATGTGTGGGCCCCATGCGTCGCTACGCTCCTCTGTGGCCTCACACCCTACCCTTCCCACGCCGTCCCATAGATTACTATCCATAGATAATACTTGTACAACCTTGGCTGGAGACGG
>ERZ772979.66-NODE-66-length-89058-cov-29.034853_pt1 | contig 89058 bp, 76 predicted proteins | sample MGYA00511130_ERZ772979 | MGnify/ENA primary metagenome ERZ772979 (study PRJEB29015, sample SAMEA2738103) | human oral metagenome | biome: human oral; feature: human-associated habitat; material: saliva | place: China | collected 2186 ...
AGTACCACTAGTACCGGCACCACTCCTTTGGGAGTACAGGACCGGTCTTCTTTTTTAAGTGATTGACGCTCATCCCTCATTTGGGGGCATGAGCGCCCTAGACACGCTGAAAGGGGCGGAGGTGAAAACCTCCGCCCCTTTTCGCATCGCCAAAGCGCTCTGAGAGTGTGTTCTGAGCCGGTACCTTCCGCAGCCGCGGCAACGTCAGCAGTGCCGCACCGCAGAAGCTTAGATGAGCCCCGCCGCTAACGCTGCAGAGAACCCTTCGCCTCGCTCGGATTATCCCAACCCAGGGCAAGAGTCACGATCAAGCCCACGGCAATGAAACCGCAACCGGTCGCAGTGCCGAAAGCAATCCAGCGCACGGCAGGAGCGCCTTCAGCGAGCACAATAGTCACCAGTGCGGCAAGAGCTACCAGGGAGAGGATCCAAGCTCCAGTCTTCATATTCACAACGAGTCACTTCCTAGAGTATGTATGTGTGGGTGCGCACCGCCGACCGGGAACACCCCCGGCGCGGTATGCGTGCCCTCCCAGCATACCCTTAAATAAGTATCTGCAATGCAAATATTGCTTGTTGTGTCACCAGAATCGCCCCGCCACTATCCCAACCCCGCCCCGATTACCCTTCCAATCGCCGCCCCAATCACAACGGCAAACATGGCGGCACCGCAGATTCGGTACGATAAATTTATGACTGAATCCACACACACCACCCGTGTAGCCCCCCTGCCCTGCGACGCGCTCGCCGCCGAACGCACCCTCGTGATGGGCATTCTCAACGTCACCCCCGACTCCTTCAGCGACGGCGGACAGCACTACGCCGCCACCGACGCCATCGCCCGCGCCGCCCGCATGATTGCAGAGGGCGCCTCCATTATCGACATCGGCGGCGAGTCCACCCGCCCCGCCGGTGCCGTGCGCATCAGCGTGGAGGAGGAGCAGCGCCGCATCCTGCCCGTCATCGAGGCAGTCGCACAGATGGGCACCACCATCAGCGTGGACACCATGAATCCGCAGACCGCCCGCGCCGCCATCGCCGCGGGTGCGCACATCATCAACGATGTGTCCGGTCTGAACGTGAGCGATGAAATGATTGAAACCGCCGCCGAACTGCAGGTGCCGTACATCCTCATGCATGCCCGCGGTACCTCCCAGACCATGGACAGCCTGGCGGAGTACCCGCGCGGCGTCGTCACCGAGGTTGTGGAGGAGCTGACCGGCCTGCGTGAGCGTTTCCTTGCCGCCGGTGTGCTACCGCAGAACCTGATTCTTGACCCGGGTCTGGGCTTCGCGAAGGGCGGTATGCAGGACTGGGAGCTGCTCGCCGCCATTGACGAGTTGCAGGGCCTGGGCCACCGCCTGCTCATTGCCGGTTCCCGCAAGCGTTTTATTGCCAACGCCCTGACCGCGGCGGATATGGCGCTGGGTGAGCGTCTGAACGCGAGCGGCTTCACCGCAACCGATGCCGGTGAGGCTGAACGTGAACTGTGGCAGTCGCTGTCGGAGCCGCGCCCGGCTCAGCATCGTGCAGCAGCCTCTGCGGCGGTGACCGCCCTGGTGGCTGCGCGCGGCGTGTGGGCGGTGCGCGTGCACGACGTGCCCGCCAGCGTGGATGCGGTGACGGTAGCCTCCGCACTGCGCTCTGTTAGCTAGGGCTCTGTCAGCTAACGCCGTTAGATACTCGCCAACCCAACGCCCCAAATACTTTCTAGGAGACTCCCAATGACCCAGGCAGATTACGCACGCCACGACCGCATCACCCTCACCGGCATTACCGCCAAGGGCTACCACGGCGTGCTTGACTTTGAGAAGCGCGACGGCCAGCCCTTCGTCGTGGACGCGACCCTGTACAGTGATTTTTCCGCCGCAGCTGCTACCGATGACCTGACGAAGACCACGAACTACGCGCTCGTGGTTGACCTGATTCACCGCCACGTGACGAACGGTTCGCTGGACCTGATTGAGACCCTCGCAGTGAACATTGCCGAGGGTATTCTCGCGATGTTTGAGCTTGTGGAGGCGGTGGAGATTACCGTGTCGAAGCCGCAGGCGCCGATTGAGTTGCCGTTCGGTAACGTCGCGGTGAGTGTGTTCCGCGAACGCGCGGCGGAGCGTGTCGTGGAGGGCGGCCGCTAGTGGCGGGCGCAGCAGAATATACACACCGCGCGGTGTTGGCGTTGGGCTCGAACCTGGGTGAAAGCGAAGACACCCTGGAGCGTGCCGTCGCCGACCTGGTGACGGGCGGCGTGCAGCTGGTGCGCGCCTCCGGGTTGTACCGTACCGCCCCGGTGGGTGGCCCGGCGGGTCAGCCGGATTTCGTGAACGCGGTCATTGAGGTGACCACTGACCTGGGCGCCTACGAACTGCTGAAACTGTGTAATGCGGTGGAGGCGGCGCATCACCGTGAGCGCCTGGTGCGTTGGGGCCCGCGCACCCTCGATATTGACGTGATTGACTATGACGGCGTGATCTCTGAGGACCCGGTGCTGACTTTGCCGCATCCGCGGGCGCAGGAGCGTGCTTTTGTGCTAGTGCCGTGGGCACAGATGGACCCGCAGGCGCGCCTGACGGTGACCCGGCGTGCGGGGCCTTCGGGGGAGCGGCCGGATGAGGTTCCTGCGCCGCTGAGCCGCGAGGTCGTGAACGTTGCGGAGCTGTCCCGCACGCTGCTTGGGGCGGATGAAGACGCTATCAGCTATATGCGTGAGATGCAGGTACCTGATCAGCCTTAAATGTGGCACTCTGGAAGGTAGAGGAACCTACCGAAAGGAAACACCATGAAGCCCCTGAGTTATCGGGCGATTATTGTGGCGGCTGTGTGCGGTGCCGCTGCCGCTCTTATGGTGAATTCCGCGATGATTGGCGCCGGTTTTGGTGAGCTGAATTTTTCGTGGATGCTCGGCGCGGTGTGCCTGCTGGTTGCGGCGGGCGCCGTGTGGCTGGGCGTGCAGGTGGCTCGTTATCGTCGTATTCAGACGCGTGAGAAGGTGCCGCATATGGGCCCGATTCTTGCGGCGCGTGCGGTGGCGTATGCGCAGGGTTCCATCATGACCGGTGCCCTGTTGACGGGCTGGTGCGCTGCGATTCTTGGCTACCATGTGGCGATGGTGTCTGTGCGCGGTTTTTCGGTGGTCTTTTGGGAGGTTCTTGTTAATTGTGTGGGCAGTGTTGCCCTGCTGATTGCTGGCCTGTGGGCTCAGCATTGTTGTCGTATTCCGCCGGAGGATGATGAGGATGCGGCCTCCTCTTCCGGTGCTGTCAAGCCGCGAGAGGGAGGAACCTGTGTCGGCTCCTAACCAGAATAGTTATTCGCCGAATGGCCAGTACGGGCAGGACGCCCAACAGGGTCAGTATGGTCAGTACGGCCAGGGTCAGCCTGCTCAGCAGAACCAGTACGGGCAGTACCAGCAACCCTACGGTCAGGCTGGTGCCCCGTATGGACAGCAGAGCCAGTATGACCAGCAGACGCAGTACGGTCAGCAGGTTCCGCCCGCTGCCGCGTACCCGAACGCGCCGCAGCCAGTGTCTTCTCAGCCGGTTTCCGCGCAAGCCGTGCCGGAGCCGCAGTGGGTGCCCGCCGCCTCCGGCTACCTGACGGTTCGTTTTGTTCACACTATTTCTGCCTTGACGCTCCCGATTCTTGCGGGCGTGGCGTTGTATTGTGCGGGCGCGTTCTTCGGCGGCCCGGAGGTGCTACGCATCGTCGGCCTGGTGGTGGTCGCGGTGTTTGGCCTGTGGGGTCTGTGGTGGATTCTGACCACTCCGCGCCGTACTCGCGCGCTCGGTTACGCGCTGGAGTCGAATCATCTGATGGCTCGCCGCGGTATTGTGTTCCGTTCGATGAGCTCCATGCCGTACGGTCGCATCCAGTATGTTGATGTGGATTCGGGTCCGCTGGAGCGCATGTGCGGTGTTGCCCGCCTGACGGTGCGCACCGCGGGTACGACCACCGGCACGATGGTGCTGTTCGGTATTCCGCTGAATGTGGCGGAGGAGCTGCGCGCGGATCTGGTGCACCGCGCCGATGAGCGAATGGCGGCACTCTAATGAGTACCCCGGTTCCGAATAATAACGCCCCGAACTCTCAGGAGCAGAAGTGGTGGCGTGCCGATATTCGCACGTTCATCATGAACCTCTGGTTCATTATTCTGTTGGCGTTTGGTTTCTTCCAGAGCATTATCCTGAATATTTTGACCACCCCGCCGAACGAGTGGGGCGCGCGCCTGACGCAGGTATTCGACGAGAACAACAGCTACTTCAGCGCAACGTACTCGCAGCTTATCGGCTTCGCCGTGCTCGTGCTGATTCTGGTTGGCGGCTCGATTGACTGGTGGTTTACCCGCTATAGCCTGGACGATTTGGCGATTCACCGCCGTAGCGGTTTTCTGTTCAAGAAGAACCGCACGATCCGTCTGGAGAGCGTGCAGAGCGTGGACATTTCGCGTCCTCTGGTGGCGCGTCTGCTGGGCTTGTCGGAGCTTCGTTTTGAGGTGGCTGACGGCTCTTCGGAGGCGCTGCACATCAAGTACGTTTCTGCCCGCAAGGCGGAGGTTCTGCGCCGCACCGCGATGGCGAGTATTAACCTGCTACGTTCGGAGGTGGCTGGCCGCCCGGTCGACGTACTGCCCGATAGCATGCAGATTTCGGCGGAGCGCATGCCGGATGCGGATCAGCTGCATCAGCCGTTCGAGGCATCTTACGAGGCGTCCTCTGGTGCGCCCGCACAGAAAAGTACTCAGCAGGTAGCGCCTCAGCAGGGCGCCCAGCAGCTCGCACCCGAGCAGTCTGCACCCCAGCACCCCGGTACTCAGCAGCCCGGCGCATCCCGCCGCGGCGCTCGCGGTCGTATGCCGATGCCGGTCGCGGCTGACCCCTCGCAGCCGCCGATTTTTCGCATCTCGAATGTGCGTCTGATTGCCTCCATCATGCTGGAGCACCTGGTGTGGCTGGTGCCCGCCGTGGCCCTCATGGTTGGTGCCGCGGTCATTGCCGCGATCATGGATGGCGAGAGCCCGTTCCTGATTTTCATGGCGTTGCTACCCGGCACCTTCGTACCGCTGCTCGGTTACTTGGGTACGTTGTGGGCACGTTTTGACGGCGCCGCGAACTTCAAAATCACCCCCAGCGGTCAGGGCGGCGTGACCCTGCGCTACGGTTTCACCGGCACGCACACGCAGAACGTGATGGTTGAGCGTATTCAGGCGCTCGCCGTGGAGCAGTCTATTCTGTGGCGTGCGTTCGGTTGGTACCGCATCAAGATGACCATTGCCGGTATTGGTGTTGAGAAGAACGACAACCAGAAGGTTGTAACCCGCAATGTTGCCCTGCCGGTTGGCAATAAGCAGGAGACGCTGATGGTGTTGCGCCTGCTGTTGCCCGCCCTGGATGAGGCGCAGGCGCAGGTGCTGCTGGATACCGCCAACGGTTCGCTGAAGAGTGAGAAGCCGCAGGTTCCGGCAATGATTGTGACCCCCTCTTCGGCGCGCTGGATGGACCTGCTCACCTGGAAGCGTAACGGCGTGACCACGGTCGGTTACACTGCCGGTTCGGTGCAGGCGACCACCCGCATTGATTCTGACGCGGCACGTTCGAGCGTTGGCGAGCATACGCGAGGTGACCTGCTGCTGATTCGTGGTGGCTACTTTATCCGCACGCTGTCGATTGTGCCGGTCAGCCGTGTGCTGAGCGTAAGCAGGGGTCAGGGCCCACTGCAGCGTGCCTTCGGATGCGCGAGCGTGCATTTCGGTACGGTGCCCGGCCCGGTGCGCACGCTCATGATGCACTTGCCGCCGCGCGTCTGCGAGGACCTGGTGTGGTTGATGACGGTTCGGCTGGAGGGTATTGAGCCCTACTATCGCGTACCGGAACCCGCGCTGGGTTCTGTGCCTGCTGCAAACGGGTACAGCGCGAACGGGTACGGTGCGTGCTAACCCGCCAGCTAAGCGGGCAGCAAAACTACAGATCGCGCCCTGCCGTCAGTGTTCTTCGTGACACCGGCGGCAGGGCTGCCGTGAAAGGGAGAATATACTTAAAGCCGTGATACAGCATTCAAAACCTGCGCGTTTGGGCATTGGAATTATTTCCGCCGGGAGGGTCGGAGCCGTCCTCGGTGCGGCTTTGCGCGCCTGCGAGCACACTATTGTGGGTGTTCACGCGGTGTCTGAGGCTTCTCAGGAGCGCGCCGCGATGCTGCTTCCCGATGTGCCGCTGCTGCCGGTGGAGCAGATTGCTGAGCGTAGCGAATTGCTGATTCTTGCGGTTCCCGATGATGAGCTGCCGGGCCTCATCACCTACCTGGCGTCCTCGGGAAGTATTACCGCCGGTCAGATTCTGGTGCACACCTCCGGCCGTCACGGCACCGAGGTTCTCGCACCGGCGACCGCACTGGGCGCTATCGGTTTGGCGACTCACCCCGCCATGACGTTTACCGGCATGTCCGTGGACCTGCAGCGCCTGAACGGCACCTGCTTCGCCGTGACCGGGCCTGCACCGTTCATCCCGATTGCTCAGGCACTCGTGGTGGAGATGGGCGGTGAACCCGTGCACGTTGCCGAGGCCGACCGAGCGCTCTACCACGCCGCTTTAGCGCACGCCGCGAACCACCTCGTGACCATCCTGGGTCAGTCCCAGCAGATGCTCACCTCCATCGGTATTGAGGACCCGGCACGCTACATGGGGCCGCTCGTTCGAGCCGCCGTGGACAATGCGCTCGCCAGCGGTGAGGGCGCTCTCACCGGGCCCGTGGCACGCGGAGACGCAGGCACCGTGAAGGCTCACCTTCAGGCTCTGAATGAGTACTCAGAGCATGAGAAAACAGGTGATATTACAGACTCTTATGCCGCTCTGGCACACGCAACCGCAAAAAGAGCGCATAATAGAGGTTTGTTAAACGATGAACAACTGGGACGAATTGAGAATCTGCTGGGTGAGTCTTCGGACCGCAACCACCCCGGCGATATTGATGATTCAGCCCCCGAAAACAAGGAGTTCTCGTCATGACTGAGACTTCGATGCCCCGAGTCGTGACCACCATTGCGGATTTCCGCACGGCAATCACCGAATCCCTTGCCGCAGCGCAGGAGGAACTGGACCGGGCCGCCCGCCAGGAGGCGGAGCAGAACGGCACCGCAGTTCAGTACAAGAACGCATCCCTGGGCTACGTGCCCACCATGGGCGCACTGCACGACGGCCACGCAACCCTGTTGCGTCGCGCCGCTGAACAGAATGATGTAGTGGTCGCCTCCATTTTCGTGAACCCGCTGCAGTTTGGCCCCGGCGAGGATTACGAAGCATACCCGCGCACCCTGGAGGCAGACGCTACCCTGGCTGGTGCCGCCGGCGTGAGCATCATCTTCGCACCTTCTGTGGAGGAAATGTATCCCGATGGTGACCCGCTCATCCGCATTTCGAGCGGCGAGCTGGGCACCAAGTTTGAGGGTGCGACCCGTCCGGGCCACTTTGATGGCGTGCTGGCCGTGGTCAATAAGTTCTTCAACATTATTCGCCCCGCAGCCGGTAACCACCCGGTGAATGCGTACTTCGGTCAGAAGGACGCTCAGCAGTACATCCTGATTCAGCGTATGGTGCACGATTTCAACCACGACGTGACCATGCGCCCTGTGGCGATTGTTCGCGACGATAACGGTCTGGCGCTGTCTTCGCGTAATGGCTACCTGTCGGATGAGGAGCGCGAGTCTGCCCTGGTGCTGTCCCGCACCCTGGCGATGCTGCGTGAGAATTCGCTGAACCGTGGCTTCCACGAGATTGATTTGGACGGTGCGCGTGAGCGTATCAACTCCACTCCGGGTGTGCGCCTTGACTACCTGGAACTGGTCGACCCGATGACTTTCGGTGAGCCGACTGAGGAGTCGGAGCGAGTGCTGGCACTGGTTGCTGCGTTCGTTGGCCCGACCCGCCTGATTGACAACATGGACCTGCGCTAAGCGTTCGTTCGTTTAGAAGAGTCCCCAACACACTACACAGATAGGTATCACTGTGAGCACTGAGCACACTGCCGCACCGGCGATTGCTGATATGTCTGAGCAGATGCAGATTCGCCTGGAAAAGCGTGCGAAGCTAATCGAGTCGGGTCGCGAGGCATACCCGGTGGGTCTGCTGGATTCTGAGGGTAACCGCGTGGAGCCCAACCACATTGAGGATTTGCGCGCCGAGTACGACCCGAAGCTGGAGTCCGGCGAGCTGAAGGCAGGCGACGAGACCGAGCGTGTGGTGCACGTGGGTGGCCGCGTGGTGTTCGTTCGTAACACCGGTAAGCTGTGCTTCGCGACCCTGCAGGGTGGTACTGAGGGTAAGCGCATCCAGGCGATGCTTTCGCTGGCTGAGGTGGGCGAGGAGTCCCTGGCGGAGTGGAAGTCCCTGGTTGACCTGGGTGACCACGTGTTCGTGACCGGCCGCGTGATTGTTTCTCGCCGTGGCGAGCTGTCCATTATGGTGACCGACTGGAAGATGGCGTCGAAGGCTCTTCGCCCCATGCCGGTTCTGCATAAGGACCTGAACGAGGAAACCCGCGTTCGCCAGCGCTACCTGGACCTGATGGTTCGCGAGGAGGCTCGCGAGCTGGTGAAGAAGCGCGCCCTGATTACCCGCACCGTCCGCCGCGTGCTGGAGGATCACGGCTACATTGAGGTTGAGACCCCCGTTCTGCAGCTGGTGCACGGTGGCGCGACTGCTCGCCCGTTCCGCACCCACCTGAACGCCTTCGACCAGCCGATGACCATGCGTATTGCGACCGAGCTGCCGCTTAAGCGTGCAGTGGTCGGTGGTATTGAGCGTGTCTACGAGATTGGTCGCGTGTTCCGTAACGAGGGCGTGGACTCGACCCACAGCCCCGAGTTCACCACCCTGGAGTGCTACGAGGCGTATGCCGACCAGTTCGTGATGGCTGAGCGCATGAAGGAGATTATCCAGTCCTGCGCGAAGGCTGTTGGTACCGAGCGTATTGAGACCGAGAACGGCACCATCGACCTGTTCGGTGAGTGGAAGTGGGTCGGCGTGTACCCGGGCCTGTCTGAGGCTGTGGGCGTTGAGATCACCCCTGAGACTGACGCTTCTGTGCTGCGTGAGATCGCTGAGAAGCACGAGGTGGACATCGACCCGAAGTGGGACGCTGAGAAGCTGGTGACCGAGCTCTTCGGTGAGATTGTTGAGCCGACCCTGGTGAACCCGACCTTCGTGTACGATTACCCGCCGAGCGCTCAGCCGCTGGCTCGTCCGCACCGTTCCGGTGAACCTCTGATTGAGGCGTGGGACCTGATTATTGGCGGTATGGAGCGCGGTACCGCGTTCTCCGAGCTGATTGACCCGGTCATTCAGCGTGAGCGCCTGACCGCTCAGTCGCTGCTGGCTGCTGCCGGTGACGATGAGGCGATGGAGCTGGATGAGGACTTCCTGCGCGCCCTGGAGCACGGTGCGCCCCCGATGGGTGGCCTGGGTCTGGGCATTGACCGTCTGATTATGCTGCTGGCGGGCGACCAGGATCCGGAGCGTCCGGGTACTGTGGTGCGTCAGCCCGGTATTCGTGAGACTATTCTCTTCCCCTTGATGAAGCCGGAAGCCTAAGCTTTAGCTTCACCTTGAGAGGCGATAATGCGGCGGGTGCCGCGGATACGGTTGTATCTGCGGCACCCGCCGTTTTTGCGTGCACTCTTTTGCACGGTGTATAGCTCCCGAGGTGGGATTTTCTGTTTATTTGCACAGGTCAGAGGCTTTTTAAGGTGCTTTTTTACTCTATTCTGGTGCTGATTTATGCTGCTCTATTCGTTCTGGTGGGGGTTTCTGTTCTTATACACGAATGTGTTGCGCAGAAAAGAATGAGCTGTTGGGATAGGATCAGAATTTCGCTTTTGAATAGCCTAGGAATGCCTGGAGTGAATGGCGTATTGTGGGTGCCCGTGCGGATGATGTAATTCCTGGGGATTGTTGGTGGTGCCGTGTTGTGCATTGTTCGATATTGTCCCCATAGTGTGTGCCGGAGGAATCCAAAGTATTTGCACTCTAAACTGCGCATTAATGTGTGCGGGGTGGGTGAGGATTTAACGGAGATGAACGGAATGGATATATCGCTCAGGGCGATCAGCGCATTGTTTCATTATTCAGGAAGTTTTCGGAATCTTTAATATATTTCTGTTATTATGTGAAAGAAAATTAGTACATAAATATATCCGGCACACTATTTTCTCAATCTCCGATAGAGGCTTTTGGGTTTATCCACAGGATATATGCAACAGATGAGGAGGTGCCTCAATGGCACAGAAGGTTCGCATCATCCTTGAAGACGATCTCGACGGTGGCCCCGCAGACGAAACCATCCGTTTCGGCCTGGATGGCGCTCACTACGAGATCGACCTGTCCTCCGCTAACGCAGCTCGTCTGCGTGACGCTATCCGCCCCTTCGTGGCAAAGTCCCGCCGCGTGCAGGGTACCGCTACCCAGCGCACCCGTGCACCCCGCGGCACCGCTGCTCCGGTCAAGCGCAACCCCGAGACCGCAGCAATCCGCGAGTGGGCTAAGGCTAACGGCCACAAGGTCTCTGACCGCGGCCGCATCCACCAGGATATTCAGGACGCATACTACGAAGCAATGAAGGCTCAGGACTAAGGGTTCTACGCATTGCGTGTAGCCGGAGGGGTTGGTTCTTTAAGGTTCTAAACCTCCGGGTGCTTAGGGCGGACGGTGTTATCACCGTCCGCCTTTTGTTTTGCCCTCTTGTATGTGTTGTATGTTCTGCATATCTGAATGGGGCGGATGTTTTATGGCTAATTCCAATTAACTATTTACGCGTAAAATATATTGGGTTGGTTGATGGTACATTCTGTGCAACGATGAGGGGGAGTTGGTCGGCCACAGCGGCATAGTTTACATTCGGAATCTGCGTTCATTTAGATTTCATGCATCGGCAGGAACGCTAAAGGTGTTGGCGCATTAATCCCTTTGATGCTGTTGTTATTCGTCGGATATTCCCTCTGTGTGGGGCGTGGGGTCTACCCTGAATAGAGCCGAAAATAATAAGTGTGCCACCGTGTGCTGTCGTGGAGATTTCCCCTGATACTTCCCCCGATACCACGATGATTATCGGTGGAAATTCTGCTGCGGATTGCCTGTGAATTGCGTAAAAATATTTATCGCCAATGGCGCTGTATATATTTTTGCGAATTATTGAAATTTCTCACGCAAACATATAAATTTTTAAAAATTTCTGCATTATATTCACGCGCGTGCAGAAAACTAGGGGTTCCCGTGTGGGTCTGTGTGGCTTCTTGTGTGTTCCTCGTGTTCGGGAGCCTTCGTATCGGCGCTACCGCCCCTCCGAACCCACTTGTAGCCCCTCCGTGCTGGTTGTCCCGCTATCTTCCTCGCCTGCTGAGCTATCCCCTTGAAACCTCCCCAAAATCCCGCAGAACCCCCTCCTAGACACCCGAAAACACGCTCAATACGCCCCGAACAGCTCATCTGTTCTCTTGATGGCGAACAGGCGCCCACACGCGGGGCATAAACCCGCAGCTCAACGTACTCTTGTATCAATAGGAAAATGCAAGGAGTGCGTAAATGTTTGAACGCTTTACCGATCGAGCTCGGCGCGTTGTGGTGCTTGCCCAGGAAGAGGCACGCATGCTCAACCACAACTACATCGGTACCGAACACCTGCTGCTCGGTCTGATTCACGAGGGCGAAGGCATCGGTGCTCGCGCCCTGGAATCATTGGGCGTTACCCTGAACGCAGTACGTGAACAGGTTCAGGACATCGTCGGCCCCGGCCCCCAGGCGCCTAACGGTCACATCCCCTTCACCCCCCGCGCGAAGAAGGTTCTCGAACTGTCCATGCGCGAGGCTATTCAGCTGAACCACGGCTACATCGGCACCGAACACATCCTGCTGGGCATGGTGCGCGCGAACGAGGGCGTGGCAAACCAGGTGCTGGTCAAGCTGGGTGCTGAGCCTGCCGCCGTGCGCCAGGCTGTCATGGACCTGATTTCCGGCTACCCCGGCAACAACTCCGGTGAGAAGGAAACCGCCGGTGTGGGTGCAGGTAACTCTCGCGAAGGCACTCCCGCGGGTTCGACCATCCTGGATCAGTTCGGCCGCAACCTCACCGCCGCAGCGCGTGAGGGCGAGCTGGACCCGGTTATTGGTCGCCACAAGGAGATGGAACGCGTTATGCAGGTCCTCTCCCGCCGTACCAAGAACAACCCCGTGCTGATCGGTGAGCCCGGCGTCGGTAAGACCGCCGTCGTGGAGGGCCTGGCACAGGCTATCGTGCACGGTGACGTCCCCGAGACCCTCAAAGACAAGCACCTGTACACCCTGGACCTCGGTTCCCTGGTTGCAGGTTCCCGTTACCGCGGTGACTTCGAGGAACGCCTGAAGAAGGTCCTGAAGGAAATCCGCTCCCGCGGCGACATCATCCTGTTCATTGACGAGATTCACACCCTCGTCGGTGCGGGTGCAGCTGAGGGCGCGATTGACGCTGCCTCCATCCTCAAGCCCATGCTGGCTCGAGGCGAACTGCAGACCATCGGTGCCACCACCCTGGACGAGTACCGCAAGCACATTGAGAAGGACGCCGCCCTGGAGCGCCGCTTCCAGCCGATTCAGGTTGAGGAGCCCTCTCAGGAGCTCGCCGTGCAGATCCTCAAGGGTGTGCGCGATAAGTACGAGGCACACCACCGCGTCACCATTACCGACGAGGCAATTGAGACCGCCGTGAACCTTGCGGCACGCTACATCTCTGACCGCTTCCTGCCGGATAAGGCTGTCGACCTGATTGACGAGGCGGGCGCACGCCTGCGCATCAAGCGCATGACCGCGCCCCCGGAAATCAAGCTGCTCGACGAGAAGGCTGCCAAGCTGCGTCAGCAGAAGGAAGACGCCATCAACTCCCAGGATTACGAGAAGGCCGCAGGCCTGCGTGATCAGGAGCAGAAGGTCCTGGCTGAGAAGGAAGAAGCCGAGAAGGCATGGCGCGAAGGCGGCGACGCATTCGGCACCGTGACCCCCGAGGTTATTTCTGAGGTTCTTGCCGCTTCCACCGGTGTTCCGGTCTACAAGATCACCGAGGAAGAGTCGACCCGCCTGCTGACCATGGAGCAGGAGCTCCACAAGCGCGTCATCGGTCAGGAGCACGCTATTGCGGCACTGTCCCGCGCTATCCGCCGTACCCGCGCAGGTCTGAAGGACCCGCGTCGCCCCGGTGGTTCGTTCATCTTCGCCGGCCCGACCGGTGTGGGTAAGACCGAGCTTGCCAAGGCTCTGGCGGAGTTCCTGTTCGGCGATGAGGATTCGCTCATCACCCTGGATATGTCCGAGTACCAGGAGAAGCACACCGTCTCGCGTCTGTTCGGTGCGCCTCCCGGCTACGTTGGCTACGATGAGGGCGGCCAGCTGACTGAGAAGGTCCGCCGCAAGCCCTTCTCCGTGGTCCTGTTCGACGAGGTGGAGAAGGCTCACGCCGATCTGTTCAACTCGCTGCTGCAGATTCTGGAAGACGGTCGCCTGACCGACTCGCAGGGTCGCGTGGTGGACTTCAAGAACACCGTCATCATCATGACCACCAACCTGGGTTCGCGCGATGTGAACCGCCGCATCCCGGTTGGTTTCCAGGCGATGGATGACACCGCAGCCGACTACGAGCGCATGCAGGCACGCGTGATGGAGAATCTCAAGGAGCACTTCCGCCCCGAGTTCCTGAACCGTGTGGATGACATTATCGTCTTCCCGCAGCTCTCCGAGTCTGAGATTCTGCAGATTGTGGACCTGTTCGTGGGTCGCCTGGCTAAGCGCCTGGCGGAGCAGGATATGTCCATTGAGCTGACCAACGCTGCGAAGGTTCTCATGGCGGCTAAGGGTTACGACCCGTCCATGGGTGCTCGTCCGCTGCGCCGCGAGATGCAGCGCAACATTGAGGACGCCCTGTCTGAGAAGATCCTCTTCGGCGACATCAAGCCCGGTGAGAAGATCACCGTGGACGTTGAGGGTGAGGGCGACTCCGCGAAGTTCGTCTTCTCTTCTCAGCCGATGAAGGAGCTGGCTCTGGATTCCGTGCAGGAGCTGAACGAGGGCGAGTCCTCCGAGGCTCCCGCGGCTGAGGCACCTGCTTCCGATGCTCGAGAGGGCCAGGGTGGAGACTAAGCCCTAGATAGCTAAGTTTTAGCGCACTAAACGCCTGTGGGGCGGTACCGGATAAATCCGGCACTGCCCCACAGGCGTTTTCTGTCTTCTCAAGGCTCCAGCTTCTAAAGGCTCTAGAAGCCGTCAGGAGCCTTTCTGCGGCGGGTACTAGAGCGAGACGAGCACTGCATCGCCCTGCGTGACTTCGCGTGCCAGAGAGTCCGCCAGAAGCCCCGCGTAGCGGTGTCATATCGCGACTATATAGCCACAACTGCATATATGACCTAATTCACATGATTTCGGGTTGCGTGGCTGCTTAAAATTGCGGTACACTCGATGTACACGAAGACCTCAGAAGAGGTACACGAGGGGTAGCACCCAGGGCAGTAATAGCATGCAGATTAGGGTCAATGCAGTTGCCTTACGGGTATTTCCTTTGTTCATGAGAGTAAGTTCTCCTTATTGTTGGGGTCTTTGTCGATGGTTTCGAATTTGGAGATCGTTAAACCATCTTCCATTGTATCATACTTGCCTGGGTATCACCAAATTGGGTGTTGTCCAGGCCTTTTCTCTGCCTGAGTCTGCCAGCAGCCCCGCGTAGCGATGTCATATCGCGACTATATAGCCACAACTGCATATATGACCTAATTCACATGATTTCGGGTTGCGTGGCTGCTTAAAATTGCGGTACACTCGATGTACACGAAGACCTCAGAAGAGGTACACGAGGGGTAGCACCCAGGGCAGTAATAGCATGCAGATTAGGGTCAATGCAGTTGCCTTACGGGTATTTCCTTTGTTCATGAGAGTAAGTTCTCCTTATTGTTGGGGTCTTTGTCGATGGTTTCGAATTTGGAGATCGTTAAACCATCTTCCATTGTATCATACTTGCCTGGGTATCACCAAATTGGGTGTTGTCCAGGCCTTTTCTCTATCCAAGCCCCCTTTCTTCTGGGCCTTTGGCTGATAGAGGCCCATCTGCGGCGGGTACTAGAGCGAGACAAGCACTGTATCGCCCTGCGTGACTTCACGGGCGAGAGAGTCCGCCAGCAGCCCCGCATAGCAGCGCTGCAGCTGCTCGGCGGCGGGGGAGAGGGCATACAGCGCCTTGAGCGGGCGGTGCACCGCGGCGGGTGCATCAGCCGGGAACGCTAAATCGGGTGAAGAGGTAGCACCGGGTGAAGAAGTCGTATCGCCAGCCGCAGCTACACCCGCGCTCAAAATCAGCTCACGATTCACCGGCTCATGAGCCGCACGCAGCACCGCCATGACTGCCCCGCGCACCTGACGATCCGTGCCGTGCCAACTCTGGCCCTTGGGGGTGTAGTCCGCCTCCGGCTTGCCCGCCGCAACCCAGGCGCACAGATTCTCCACCGGGCACAGCTCGCAGGTCGGGGACTTCGCCGTGCAGACCAGCGCACCGAGCTCCATGGTCGCCGCATTCCACAGGCAGGAGGTGGGGGTGTCGGCGGGCATGAGCGCCTCCGCCAGGCGAGTCTCAGCCGCCGTCAACGAACGCGAGGGCAGTGCCTTGCCAGACACGGCGCGCGCGTGCACGCGGCGGATATTCGTATCAATCACCGTGGCGCGCAGACCAAACGCGAACACGCTAATCGCCGCCGCTGTGTAGGAACCCACGCCCGGCAGATCCAGTAGCGCCTCGTAGTCGGCGGGAACCTCACCGCCGTGCTGCTCCACAATCGCCACAGCGGCACCGTGCAGCCGCTGCGCGCGGCGCGGGTAACCTAGGCGGCCCCAGGCGCGCACCGCCTCCGAGGCGGGCTCGGCGGCAAGGTCGGCGGGGGTGGGCCAGCGGCGCATCCACTCCTCCCACACGGGCAGCACGCGTTTGACGGGGGTCTGCTGCAGCATGAACTCGCTGACCATCACGCCCCAGGGGGTGCACTCGTCACGACGCCACGGCAAATCGCGTGCCTGGTCGAGGAACCACCCGTTGATTCGGTGGTGGAGCGCCTCGGTATTCGTGCCTTCGGGCAGGGTAGGTTCGGGGCGTGTGCGTGCGGTGCGTTTGGGCTCTGAGGTCATCCGAAAAGCCTACGCCACGAGGCATATATTCCCAAAACCGCATGAACAGAGTTCACTGTGAATCTCAGGGTTAAACCCGGTATCCTTGAGGTATGTCTGAAAATGGTCCCGTTCTGCCTCCCGAAGTCTACCGCCGTCGTCGTATCGTGGCGGTTATTGCTCTGCTCGCTGTCATTCTGCTGCTGGTTGCCGGCGTGACCTCCATGGTCGGCATGATTAACGGCAAGAAGGACGCCACTGTAGCCTCCACCGCGACGGCTTCCGGCGCGCCCTTCCAGAGCTTCAGTGCTCGCCCCACCGAAACTGCTTCGGCTACCCCGTCCGCTAGCGCGACTGCCTCTGCAACCGCGTCGGCTAGCGCTTCGGTAACCCCTTCGGTGACTGCATCTGCAGCACCCACTGCAAGCGCGACCACCGCTACCCCCGTAGCAACCCCGACCGCGGCGACCCCGACCGCTCCTGCACCGGCACCCTCGGTGACCACCGCGGCTGTTGCGGCGGCGTGCACCGCGAACGACCTGAAGGTGACCGTCACCCCCGCGAAGCGTACCTTCGCCGCCGGTGAGCAGGTGTCCTTCCACGTGACCTACACGAACTCCTCGAAGACCCCCTGCGCTGTGGGCGGCGAGGGTGCGAACACCGGCGTGGACCTGAACATCACCTCCGGTGCGGCTCAGGTGTACACCCGCAGCCTGTGCGCGGCAACCGCCGTTCAGAAGGCTGAGGTAGCCGCAGGCGCCGAGGGTGCAACCGACCTGGCGTGGGACCGTAAGATCAACGTGCTGGGTTGCTCCTCCGCTTCGACCGCTCAGAAGGGTTCCTACTGGGCTGCGGTCACCGTCAATGGTGTGAGCTCGGCTCCGGTGAACTTCGTGATTCAGTAGTTCACTTCTATAGTTTTCGCCCCCGTGCGGGTGTGAGAATCCCCCGTGCTGGATGTTCTTCCGTCACGGGGGCTTCTCGTATGAGCTTTTGTCTGGTTATTACTTGGAGGCGCGAGGCTTGGCGAAACGGCGCTCGCCCAGGTACCCGAGCAGGCTACCGAAAGCAGTCCACTGCAGTGCCGCCAACAACAGGGTGGACAGGTCGGTCACCTCAAAAGAATTGGGGATGACCTTGAACCACAGCAGCGGCAGGTAAATCAGGAACAGGATGGGGGACGCCCACACGAAGAACGGGACGGGGCGCTTAGCCGACGGATACTTAGCTCGTGAATACGACATTGTGACCTCCAGGGGGTGTCATGATGCTTGAGGCATCAGGGTGCGAGGGAACTCCGCTGTCACTACATCATAATGCAAAAGGTTCTCGTGAGGTCAGAAAAAGCCCCCGTGCCAGATAGTTTCCGGCGCGGGGGTTTCTCGTATGGGTCTTGTGTTAGAGGTACTTCTCTAAGCTGCTCTCCGCCATGCGGGACAGCTGCTCACGCACCGTGCGGGCACGAGCCTCACCCACACCGTCCACGGCGCGCAGGTCCTCAAGGGACGCCGCCATCAGAGCCTGCAGGCTGCCGAAGCGCTCCACCAGACGCTCAGAAATAGCGTTCGGGATGCTCGGAATACCGGCGAGCAGACGGAAACCGCGAGGCTGCAGGGGGAACTCCAGGTCGGGGTTCTCGCCAAAGCCGACAGTGCGGGCAATCGTGCGCAGATCCACGATGTCCATATCGTCCAGGTTCTGAAGTGCCTCAACACCGGCGGTAATCAGCTCGTCGTTCACTTCGGGCAGGTAGTCGCGCAGAATCAGGTCGCTAGCGGTCATCTCGGGGGCGCGCAGCTCCTCCAGCTGCAGGGCAATCAGGCGGCCGTGCACGCCGAGCTCCAGCACGTAGTGGCTGACCTCGCGGATAATGCGGTTCACCATCTCCATGCGCTGCAGGGTCATCGCCACGTCGCCCAGGGAAACGTTCGATTCAATCTCCAGAGCAGACAGGCTGGAGAGCACCGAACGCAGACGCTTCTTATAGCTTTCAAGAGTCTGAATCGCCTGGTTTGCGCGGGCCATCAGGTACTGGCTGTCCTCAACCATGTAGCGGGTGCCGTCAACATACACCGAAATCACGGACATCGATGCGCTCACCGAAATCACCGGGAAACCGGTCTGAATTGCGGTGCGTTCGGCGGTGCGGTGGCGGGTGCCGGACTCGTTCGTCTCAATGGAGGCGTCCGGCATGAGCTGCACGCCGGCGTGCAACAGGCGGGTGGCGTCGCGGTCGCAGATGATAGCGCCATCCATCTTCGCCAGCTCGCGCAGGCGGGTTGCCGAGAACTCGGTGTCGATGTTGAAACCGCCCGAAGACAGGGAGGATACGGTGCGGTCGGATCCGAGTACGATGAGCGCGCCCGTACGGCCACGCATGATGCGTTCCAGGCCCTCGCGGAGCTCGGTGCCGGGGGCGATTCGGGCGATAGTTTTAAGCAATAGGTCACTATAATTCATCTGCACAAAAAACATTGTACCCGTAAGGGTGGTTATTGAGCCAGGTCAGGGGCGGAACGGCGGGCTAAAGTGCCTTAAAAGCGAACGGATATTCTCGATATTTATACGGGAGTGCACGAGGTGAAACTATCTGCATTTAAGGGTAAAAATGCGTTCTGCGGTACCCCATTTCGCCGTGACCAAACACCGCGCACCATATCGCCCCAGACCCTAAAATAGACCCATGACCGCGCGCACGAAAAACACCAAAACCGCACCCGCCTACCGCTGTACCGAATGCGGCTGGACCACCGCCAAATGGGTAGGCCGCTGCGGCGAATGCCAGACCTGGGGCACCGTCGAAGAAGCCGCCGGGGGCACCCGTGCGCGCACCCGCGCCGCATCCAGCGTGCAGAAACCCGCCCAGCCCATCGCAGAAGTCGACTCGCGCGTAGCCGCCTACATGAGCACCGGAAACCCCGAATTTGATCGCGTGCTCGGCGGTGGACTCGTACCCGGCGCGGTCATCCTCATGGCGGGCGAACCCGGCGTGGGCAAATCCACCCTGCTGCTGGATGTCGCTGCCACCTTCGCGCGCGGCACCGCCGGGAGTGCGGGGCAGCAGGGGGCGCAGAATATCGCGCCCCAGCCGCCGCGCCCGGTCCTGTACATTACCGGCGAGGAATCCGCCGCGCAGGTCAAGCTCCGCGCCGACCGTATCCGCGCCATTGCGGACACCCTCTACCTAACCAGCGAAACCGACCTCGGCACCGCCCTGGCGCATATTGAGCAGGTCAACCCCTCCCTGCTGGTCATTGACTCCGTGCAGACCCTAGCCTCCGCGGAAGTTGAGGGTAGCGCCGGCGGCGTGACCCAGGTGCGTGAGGTCGCCGCCTCCGTGATTGCCGCCGCGAAGGAACGTAATATGTGCACCCTGCTCGTGGGTCACGTGACCAAGGAAGGCACCATCGCGGGCCCGCGCCTGCTCGAGCACCTGGTGGACGTGGTCTGCCAGTTCGAGGGCGATAAGCACTCGAATATCCGCATGCTGCGCGCAATTAAGAACCGCTTCGGACCCACCGACGAGGTGGGCTGCTTCGACATGCACGAGGACGGCATCGCGCCGGTGCTGGACCCCTCCGGCATGTTCGTCTCCAGCACCCCGCACCCGGTGGCGGGCACCTGCGTGACCGTCACGATGGAGGGCCGTCGCCCCCTGCTCGCGGAGGTTCAGGCGCTGCTGGATCAGGCGGTGGCACCCGCCCCTCGCCGTACCGTCTCGGGTTTGGATTCGGCACGTATTCAGATGCTGTTGGCGGTGCTGCAGCGCCGCGCCGGGCTGAACGTGGGCAAGCTTGACTGCTACGTCTCCACGGTGGGCGGCGCAAAGATCGCTGAGCCTGCCGCCGACCTGGCGTGCGTTATGGCGCTTGCCTCGGCGGCACAGAACAAGCCGCTACCGCGCAAGCTCGCGGTCTTCGGCGAGGTCGGCCTGGCGGGTGAAGTACGCGCTGTGCCGGGCATCCGCCAGCGCATTGCGGAGGTGGGCCGCCTGGGCTTCACGCACGTGCTGGTGCCCGCCTCCCCGACCGGCGTGGGGGACGTGCCCGAGGGCGTGACCGTGCGTGAGGTAACCACCCTGGGTGAGGCGCTCGCGCTGCTCTTCCCGCAGAAGTAGCCGTCCGCGCATCAACAGCATAGAGATAGCAGAGGAGGGGGCTCCCGGCTGGCGTAAATGCCGCCGGGAGCCCCCTCTGTAGCTTTCTGCGGAAACCCTCTGCGAAACAGCGCTAAGAGCGGCTTTCCTCCTCGTTCTCGTGCAACATAATGTTGATCGAACGGGTATTCAATTTATTCGTGCGGTGGGCGTTGACCGCGGTATCGGTCATATCGTCAACCACCATCGAATCGTCCATGTCAGTATCAACAATCGGGATCGCCGAGGTGCGCGGCGCATGCTGTGTGACCGCCTCGCCCAGGGGTACCAGAACATCGACAGCGTCCTTGTGGGACATGCCGGTCGCCTCCATAAAGTCCACCACGATTAGGCGGAGCATCAGCACCAGCGACTCACCCTCAAAGGTTGCCACACCCATCGTGCGCGGCTCGAGGGTGCCTGCGAGCTTAATCATGCGTTTGCGGGCTGCCATCATGTAGTGTTCGCGTTCGCTTTCGGTCGGGGCAGACATGCCCAGGCCGAGGCTCTGCGCCGCAAGCGACAGCTCGGTCAGCGCGTCACTGAGTGAAAGCTGCGCGGCAGTGCGTAGCTGCACGTGGTGAATTGTGGACGCCATGCGGCGGTTAAGCACGCGGTCGTTACGAATCGCCAAATCTACCGCAGCAAGAGTCTTCGACATGCGCGCCAGCTCGCCCTTGCTCTTGCGGCTATTCCAGGACAGCTCATTCATACCCTGCGCGGTAATCAGGTCGCCTCGGCACGCATCATACAGCGGTTGCAGAGCACGGGCATCGAGTAGGCTCTGGTACGCCTTGTTGTAGTCGTAGTAGCGAATCGCTTCGGAGGAAAGCTGGAAAACCTTCGCGAACGCATCCATGAGAGCTTGGGCGCGTTCACGCGGGTTCTTACGCGGGTCGCGTGGCATCAGGTACATGGCGAGGAACGCGAAAGCGCCGCCAACTAGACCGTCAAAACTGCGGGTGAATGCGTCATCAGGTACGGGCAGTAGCAACGTGAAACAGGCCTGGAAGCTGAGCTGAATCGTAAAAATAATACCCTTATCAATAAATCGGGCAATAATCACGGTCAGGAAAAGCACCACTGCCGCCTGCCAGGTACCGTGACCGAGCAGAATCAGCAGAAGGTCGCCAATGAGAATGCCGAGGGTCACGCCGAAGGAGACCTCAAGAATTCGGCGGGAATGCTTAGCACCGCTCACATATCCCAGGGATACGAGGGCAGCGACCGGCGCGAAAATGGGCTCGTGGTGGCCCAGGACGTGCTCAGCGAAAAGCCAAGCTCCCATAGACGCCGCAACAATCTGCACAGACTGAAAGAAGTCAGCCCGGACGCGTTCAACGCCCTCACGGACGAACTGCCGGGTGTTCTGTTCAGTAGTGCGTAGAATGTCTGCGAATCGTGCCATGAGCACCATCATACCGGCGCATATGCGGTGCACAAGGGGGTTAGGGAGTGTTGGGTTGAAGTGTGAGAGACCCCGCGCCCCGCACCCGCCCTGTAGCCGCCCCGCACCCGCCCTGTAGCCGCGTTTTCGAGGAAACCTGGCCCCGAACCGCTGCTCGAGCCCCCGTTAGGCAACCTAGTGCGCAACCTAGCCGCGCAGGCGGCGCGCCACCCTCGCCAGCAGACCCGGCTGGGCGGGGTGCATCTCGGCGGCTTCAGAAGATGACTCAGGCTCAACGGTGACGGGGCGCGTTTCTTCGGCGCCGTGCGCGCTGTGCCCGCCACCGATTGCGCGGGCACGTTCGAGTTGCCGGCGGTGCTCGGCGTCCCAGGAGTGTGCCCGGTCAGACATCGCCCACTCGAACCCCGCGGTGAGGGAGGTTTCGGTGAAGAGATCTCGGGCGGCACGGACGGTTGCGCCCAGCGGCTCGGGGAGCGCCGGGACCTGCTCCACGGCGGGGAAAGGCGCGGGGGCTGCACCTTCCCCAGATTCAAGAATCTGCGCGAGCAGGTAGGCGCGCTCGGCGTGTAGCACCTCCAGCAGCTCGGTACGGCGTGCATCCGATGCCACCGCAGCATGCCGCAGGGCAGCGGCAACCATCAGCTCGGGAACACCACCGGCGAGCATACCCAACGGCAGGGTGAACTCGCCCAGACCGTACAGGCTCAGAGCGCCACCCGCACGCATCTGTGTGAAGGCATCCGGCACGAGGGCGAGCACGGGAATACCCGCCGCGGCGGAGAACACCGCCGGGTGGTAGCGGCTGGTCAGCGTGAACGCCGCCGCGCGGTGCACGGTAACGCTCTGGTCGGCGTGCAGAATCGGCAGCAGGGTCGCCGGGGTGGAGGGGCTGAGCTGCTCAGCGATGCGCTGGTGCACCTGAATATCGCCGCTTTCTGGGTTCTGCGGGTCGCCAAAATGGCTCAGGAACACGGGGGTGTAGCCGTGCTCGCGCCACATGCTATCGAGCAGGCGCGCGATCTGCTGCGCCTGCTGCTCGGTGCACTCGTTGACGGTGACGCACACGTAGCGCTCGGGCAGCTCATCCAGTACCTGACCTGCGGAAACACCCTCCGCATAGTGCAGGGTACGGGCCGGGGAAGCCGCCAGGTAGTCGGTGGCATCGTCCACGCTCAGGCGCGCGTCAATACCCCGCTCACGACACCACGCGAGGGAAGAACATTCACGCACCATCACCGAACGGGCGGTGCGCAGCATGCGCTCCAGAACCTGCGCATCCTCGGGGCTGAGCACCGGGCCCAGGGACTGGCCGGTCACGTACACGGGCACGCCCGCATGCTCGGCGGCACGCACCGCGGCGGCGCGTTCGTAGAGCAGCCAGCCGTAGCGGGAGTTGAGGTTGCCGCCGCCGGAGACCACGACGGCATCCATGGCGGCGATAGAATCCGCGAAATCCACCATCCGCTCAACGGTCTGCTCCAGCGGATGCAGCACCTCCGGTAGCGCCTGCACCTGCGGCAGAGCCACCAGCTCGGTGATGGAGGGGCGTTCCCGGTCAGCATGTAGCTGCGCCAGGATGCACTCGAGCGCCGCGAGGGTCAGCTCGCGTTCAGCCGGTGCCCAGGGGAAGAGGAAAAACGGCAGGTACTCGTAGGGTGCGCCCGCCTCATGATTTGCCACCTCACGATTTACCGTGCCGATATAGCGCGCCGAATGCCCCACATCGCGGGTCATGAGGGTGACCGCCGCGCCGCCTTCGGAAAGCGCCTGAGCGCTCGCGATGGTCATGGCTTCGTCACCCACGTGGTAGGTGTGCTGGCCGATATCGCCAATGACGAGCACGCGCGGTGTTGCAGAAGGCAGTGTTGTAGAAGTCAGCGCTGTAGAAGAATGATTGTTCTCTGTCACGGTTACGCGCCCTTCTGCTCTGCCGGCCCAGCTTCAGCATCGCGACGAACCAGAGAGCGCTGATTGAGGGAACGCTTCGCCAAGGAACGCAACGCACGGCCCGGGGTGCGCAGGTGCTTGAGAACCCGCAGGCGCTCCTCAATGCTCTGCTGGCGGCTCTCAATAGCCTGCTGACGAGCCTCGATACGCTCCAGGCGGCTCTCGATAGAGCGCAGAATGTCCAGGGATTCGCGGGTCAGATCGTGCCCGTCAATCACGCGGCGCTCCAGGTCAGCCGCCAAATGCGCCTGGTACAGGTACGCACCCGGTCGGGCACCCGCCTGCAGATCCTCGCGGATAGCGCGGGCACGCACCATTGAATCGAAGCGGGCATGCTCAGCCTGACGCTTCACGCTATTCGCCTCGGCACCCTCCGCGTCGGGGCGCAGCGACCAGTACGCCAGCGGCTCATCCACCAGCAGAATATCCGCAACGGAGGCGGCACGCATGTTGAACTCCCAGTCGCCGACCACCGGCAGGGACTCGTCGTAGAAACCGACCAGCTCGTGCAGGCTACGGCGGTAGAGAATGCCAATCGGCACGGCACGGTTCGTGCGGAACAGGAACTGCAAACCCACGCTGGGCAGGCCGTCGTGGAAAATACGCTCCTCGTACACCTCGAACTCGCCGTCGGCGTTCTTGCGTTCGTACCGCTCCACAATGCGGGTGGTGCACATGAGCGCGCCGCTTTCTTCGAGCGCCGCGACGGTGCGTTCCAGGAACTCGGGCGCCCACAGGTCGTCGTCATCGTGAATCGCCACGTACTCGGAGGTGGTCGCCGCCAGACCGGCGTTGGATGCCGCCTCCATGTTGTCGCCGGCGGTGGTCAGCAGCTGCACGCGGCTGGAACCCAGCGGGGAAGCCTCAATGACGGCGCGGGTTGCCTGCTCGTCGCCTCCGTCGTTGACCACGCAGACCGTGTAGTCGGTGAAGGTCTGCTGCGCAATGTTTTCCAGTGCGCGGCTCAAGAAGCGGGGGCGGCCCTTCGTGCGGACCAGAATAGCTACGGTAGGGGAAGACATAACCACAATCAGTCGAGGGTGAGCGGGCCCGTGCCAGCCCAGGAACTCAACCCATTATGAAGGTGTGCACTGTTCAGACTCAACCCGCCACCCGTCCACGCCGCAGCAGCAGGCACACAGAGGCATACACCGCCCCTAAAAACTAGCTGATGGACTGTAGCGCCACCATCGCCAGCACACCGAGCACAAAGCACGCCGGAATGGTTACCAGCCACACCAGAAGAATCTGCAGAACAATCCTGGATTTCAGCGCGTTAAAGCGCTGGTTCACGCCCGCGCCGAGCGCCGATGCCGTCGCCAGATGCGAGGAGGAGAACGGCACCTGCAGCAGGAAGTAGCCGAGCACCTGCACCACCGCGGTCGTACCCTGAGCGACCGCGCCACGGAACGGGTCCAGGCGCACCATCTTGTAGGCGAAGGTGTAGCCGATGCGGCGGCCACCGGTCAGCGTACCCGCACCCAGGCTGAGGGCAATAATGAAGGTGCCCAGCAACATCCCGCCCCAGGTGAGGGATTGAATCAGCGCCGGATCCATGATGCGTTCGCTCAGCAGCGCCCACAGCAGCAGGTACAGGTAGCCGGTCTGCAGGCCGTGGAGCAGCGAAATTGCGGAGGCAGACACCGCCAGCACCTCGCGGGCATGCTGATTCACCAGGCGCGGGTTATGGCCGACCACCAGCCGGTAGAACGGCACCACCATCAGCCAGGACAGCAGAAAAATGAGCGGCGGCAAGTAGAAGAGCGGCAACAGAGTCGCCCCAAAAATATGCGGCAGGAATGCGAGCGAACCGAACCCTTCAGCGGCGCTGTCGATCCTCGTTTGGGTCCACCAGCTCACACCGGCGAGGGCACCGACCAGCGCGTGGGTCGAGGAGGACGGCAGCCTCAGGAACCAGGTGAGCACACCCCAAGTAGCGCAGACCAGCAGCGACGCAACGATACCGTTCAGGCCGGTGATGCCCTCCGGGGCGCTCACCCACGAGGCGGAATACTCACCGAGTAGCAGGAACGCACCGACCACGCCGAGCACGTTGAAGAGCGCGGCAAGGTACAGGGCGGAGCGCTCGCCGAGGGCGCGGGTACGCACCGGAACAGCGACGGAGTTGGAGGCGTCGTGCACACCGGTAACGTAGACCGCGGCAATGAAGGCGCAGCAGGCTAGAAGACCCAGGAGCATTAGGATTCCTGAACGATAATGCGGCCAATTTCGGCGGACACATCACGCATAGCGTTGGAGGCGGCGGTCAGCTGCGCCAGGAAGGTGGCGTAGCGGCGGTACCGTTCGGGGGTGTAGCGTTCGGCAATGTACGCGTCGTATTCTTCGGCGGTGCGTAGCGCCTGACGGGAGATGCGAAGCATGTCCATCCAGTAGTTGTCGAGGCCGCGAATATCGGCAAGTTTGGGGATGACGGCGGCGGTCAGCACCGCCTGACGCTGAATGATGTCCAGGATTGAGGTGATGTGCGTGGCGAAGCCGTCAATGCTGTGCAGGGACAGCACGTGCGCGGCGCTGGTGAGCTTCTCAACGGCGTTGGTGAGTTTGCGTGCCAGCGTGTACAGGTCTTCACGCGGGATGGGCGGGGAGAAGGAGCTGCGCACCTCGGTGAGGGTGCGGAACAGCAGGTTCGTGGAGTCCGCCTCGTGGGTGAGCATGCGTTCGAAGAGTTCGGGGTACTCCGCGACGGGGGAGCCGACCATTTCAGAGAGCAATGCCGCCGCCTCACCGACCTGCGCTGAAATTTCAGCGAGGGAGGCGAGGGATTCGTTGGCGTGGGGGAAAAGTCGGTGCAGCATAGTTCCCAGTCTAACCAGTATTGGGTGCTGCGGGTGCGCATAGCCCGCGGGTATCTCACGAGCGCCCGACCTGCACACGTTATAGTAACGACCTGCAAATGTTATAGCGCCGACCTGTTTGCGGTTCCGTATGACGGTTTTAAACAAAAACGGTGGGGGTCGATTTCTCGACCCCCACCGGAACGTTTAGGGATGTCGGGTTGGGAGCGCCTCTCGGCGGAAGGCCGCTCGAAGCGGCTAAAGATTTGGAGCCCGGGGCTACCTATTAGCAACCCGACATCTTGTAATTATTATCCACCTGTACCCGGCACAGAGTCAATTAGAAATAGGCATTTCACGCCTTTGCGACCCAATGTGGAACCTGTGCCAATTCGCGGCACGAACCCGCATTTTTAGGCGCCTAAACGGTGCAGAAGACTAGAATGCTTCGAGGTTGGTTTGCGATTTCTCCTGCGCAGAATCAGCCTCCAAAGCCCCGTTAGCCTGCTGACCAGCCTCAACGGCACGCAACTGGGCGGCGACCGCCTCCAAATCGTGCGCGATCTGCTCCATCTGCTGAGCCTGACGCGGCAGACGAGCACGACGCTCCACTGCCTCACGCTTCACCTCGTGGCTACCCGGAACCGCGCCGTCCTGCCCGGCAGAGCGCGCATAATCGGTGCGAATACCCAACGCCACCACGTGCGCAAACGCCGCGCAACGTTCCATCGCAATGTCCATATCGCCGGTGTACAGGCCCGCCAGAATCTCATCAATCGTGCGGACCACCTCGTCGGCGCTCGGCGGGTCGGGAACACCCGCCACCACGTGCGAACGGTAATCCTCCGCCATGCCCAGCTCAAAAGCGCGGCTCACCCCGCGCGGCGAACGATGCACCACATCCCGCAGCCAGTACATGCGCCACAGCGCACCCGGCAGGGAGTGAGCGCTCGCGTGCGACCAGAGTTCGGCAAGCATCTCAATACCGTAGTCGTCGGTGAAGCTGACGAGCCGCTCGGTCATCTGCTCGTCGGTGCCGCGTCCGCGCATCAGCAGGATGCGTGCGGAGGCGTGCGCCGCCTCTTCGCGTGCGGCGGAGTCCATGCCACCTTCGTGGCGTTCAAATTTCTCGGCGGAGTAGAGGACGGGTCGGTGGTGGGTGCGGTGTCGGGAACGCCCGGAGGCGCCGGTTGATGTTGCGGGTGTAGACATAGGATTTTCCAGTGTACCGTTCATTGGCTGGGAGCCGGTAGTGTATAGTATTTCTATCTGCACACTTTCAGTTTTGTGTGGATAGGAGCGCCTTTAGCTCAGTCGGTAGAGCTACGGACTTTTAATCCGCAGGTCGTGGGTTCGAGCCCCACAGGGCGCACTAGCCGACCCGTCGCCTCCCGCTTTGCGGGGGTCGGCGGGTTTTTGCGTCTTCACCCTTATGCACGGGGTTTTACCTCGTGCCTATCCCGTGTGGTGGGGCGTGTCCTGCCGGGTTGGCCTGGCAGTTTTTGATTCGTGTACGTTGACCCGAAAAGATGAGGAAACCCGTGAGCGTCACCATTAAGAACCCCGAAGAAATCACGATTCTTGCCACCGGCGGCACGATCGATAAGTTCTATTCGGTGGCGGGCACCATGGATATTGGTGAGCCTGCCGCTAAGGACCTGCTGGACCGCGTCATCACTGATGTGCGTTTTGATATTCGCCCGCTGATTGGCAAGGACAGCCTGGACATGACCGATGAGGATCGTGCCGAGCTGACCGAGGCGCTGAACGCTGTCACTAACGACCAGGTGCTCATCACTCACGGTACCGACACCATGCCGGAGACCGCCCGCTACCTGGTCGAGCACGCCGACCTGGGCGATAAGGTTGTGGTGCTGACCGGCGCGATGCAGCCCGCCGTGATGGCTCGTTCGGATGCTGGCTTCAACCTGGGTGCCGCTATTGCCGCCCTGAACCTGCTGGAGCCGGGCGTGTACATCAGCATGAGCGGTCGCATTTTCCCTGCTGAGAGCGTGCGTAAGGACCGTTCTCGCGGCATTTTTGAGGGCTAAGATGGCTGATTCCGCTCGTATGCGGAGGGGCGAACCGGTTTCTGCTGCTGAGCTTGCGCAGGTGGAGGGATCCTCGGACCTTGTGCCGCAGGAGCGTATGTCCCAGGGGCAGCTGATGCAGCTGCAGGCTATTGAGGAGCTACAGCAACAGGCTGACGAGTTCTGGAATGTCACCAGCGACTACCCGCTGCCGGCTAAGAACCTGTACCTGGTGCGTGTGCTACTGCTGGTCGTGCCCTCGCTGCTCATTGTCTATTACTTCATCCGCGTCACGCTTTTCCCGATTGGTGCGGTGCCGCTGGTCTACCTGGTGATGCATATGTGGCTTGCCATGATTTACCGGGCGAACCGTTCGGTGAAGCTGGTGTGGCTGGCGAATGTGGCATCCGGGGTCGCGGCGGCGATTATGACGGCGTTCTTTGCCTATGCGCTGGTGACGGTGCAGGGGCCGCAGACGCTGCTGGATCGTGTGGGCATGTTCTATACGGTGAGCCTGCTGACGGTTATGGCGTCCTTCGCGTTGGAGGTCCTGTTCTCGCTGTTTTATAGTTTGGCGGTTCGTAGGAGTCTGCGCCGGAGCAAGCTGGAGAAGCAAGCAGGCGCTGAACAGTAAAAGCTATGGTCTTGAGGAGTGGCGTTCATTCGCGCCAGCGGGTGGGGTGTTCCTTCATGCATTCACGCCTCTGAGAGGGCGAAGACGAGACAGTGAACGACAGCGGGACACGCTCTCAGTGATGCCCAGCCACTGCTCAGATTCCCCTAAAGTACGCGTGATACGGTAGAGAAAGAAACACAACCCGCACCTGCCAGGAGGTCACCCATGGGCGCTACACACCTGAACACAGATGCCGCTTCATCCGCAGAACACCCGGATGAAGATCTCAGTGTGCAGACTCGCTATCAGGCGCCTATCCGCCAGGCGACGCCTGCCACGCCGGAGGTGTCCGTTCCGCTGAACGTGCCGCCGGTGGTGACTGGTTCGCATCCGGTTATTTCGGCGACTTCTACCGTCGTCATTCAGGACGGTACGAACCCGCCGATTGTGGTGCGTACGCACCCGACGGGTCCTCTACCTCCGTTCCCGGGGCAGGGTCAGCTACCCGCTTTTCTGCGCACCTACACCGCTGATGAGGTGAAGGAGCGCAAACAGAAGCTCAAGAAGAACCTCCTGGTCCGCGCCGTTATTTTGTGCATTTTGGCCCTGGTTGAAGGCCTCATTATTTCTCAGTACACGCAGCCGTTGGCGATTTGCTTTGGCTTTGTCGCGGCGCTTTACCTGGTGGTCCAGATGTGGCCGCTGATGCGCCCTCCGCATGATTCGGCGGACGCCTCCGTGTATAGCGTTTGGGCTATCTGCTCCCTGATTGGGTTTGTTGCGGTGGGGCTGGTGCTTTCACCGATTACATTCCTGCTGTTGATGCTCGACTGGGCTGGGGTTTCGATGGGCCTGGACCCCCTGCTGATACTTGTTGTCTTGGGCCTGGTCTGGTTGAGTGAGGTCGGTCTATCGTTGCTGACCATTTACCGCTTCAACAACTTGCGAATTGCGATGGCGAACCGGGCAGATTCTCCGTCGCTACCTGACAGTATTTCTGCGACGGTTGACCCGTCCACCTTTGCCTAAAGTTTTTTGAGGCGGCGCGGTAGACGAACGCCGCGCCGCCACACACATCACACACATCACACACTCGCTCATACGTTTTCCGCACACTATCAGCCGATATCCGAAAGATTCAGCTATGTCCGCCCTCGAGTCCTCTCCGCCATCCGCTCCGAACACCACGCATCCTACGAAGCCCGCCACCCCCACTCTCGTGTCTGTGGCGGGTTGGGTTCTGCTCGCTATTGCTGTGGGCTGGCTGGCGCTGATTGCGTACACCGGCATCTCCTATGCGACTACCCATTTGGCGCACCTGTCGACTTGGCGCGCCCAGTCGCTGGTGGATGCGCAGGCGTACTACCCGGTGCTTTTCCTGATGGTCAGCGCGTTCGGTAACGTGACCCTGCATGGTTTCTGCACGGTGGCGTATCTGCGTGGTTACCGGTGGGCGGCGTTGGTGCTGTCGGTGGCGTTGGCGTTGGGCGTGTTGGCTTCTTTGCTGATTATGCTGACGGTGGCGGCTCTTCTGGGTACGTTGAATGGTGCGCCGAGCCAGGATGTTGAGCTGCTGCTCAGTAGCTCTTCGCCGCTGTACACGCCGGTGTATATTGCGGGTCCGTACATGCTGGTGTGTGTTGTGGCGTTGGCGCTGGTGTGGTCGCGTCAGTCGCGTTCTTACATGGAGGCGCGCCGTGATTGGCGTGTGCGCCGCAGCGAGGATTACCTGATTTAGCCTCAGAGGTTCTGGCCGCGGCTCCTGCGGCTCACCGATAACTTTATTTATCCAACCACTATTCACCCAACCACAGTTAGGATGACTCGTGCACCCTACTTCCGAACCTGCGCACGAATCCTCATCGCAGACGAGCCCCGGCGCCGCCAAGCGCACATATGATGAGAGGGCGGCGTTTGAAGAGGCAAAAAGAAACCTTGGCATAGTTGGCGATAGGGAACAGGAATATAACCGAGGACTGGAGCTTCTTAGCAAAGCCTATTCCATCGGTATGACGCTTATTCTGGTGTATTTCCTCCTGGACGCGTACCAGATTCTCGTGACTGCGGGTCGTAGTGTGAATATCGGCTCGTTCCTTAGTTATGCCCTGCCGAAGGTTCTGCCTGACGCCCTCTTGGTGGTGCCGTTCCTCTGGTTCGTTCTGGACTGGGTCAAGGACGGGTACATTAATCCGCGCCGCCTGACGATGCTGTACCTTCTGCTGTGCTTTGTGAGCGGTGTGCTCTCGTTCGCGGGTGTTTTTGGTATGTCTCAGGTGCTTTTCCCTGCGTTCACTGCTTTGGATTCCGCATCGCATCCTGCTGCTGCTTCGTCTATCGTGACGCAGGTTCTGGTTGCGGTCATTACGGCGGGTAGCGCTCTTCTCCTGTTCCTGCTGACTCGCCCGGCTGTGGGCGCGGTTCCGAGCCGTGCGGTGATTCGCAAACAGATGTGGGATATCGAGAAAAACACCTCGGGTGCTGAGGATGAAGAAGAACTGACTCGCGAGGATGTTCTTCGTCAGCTTGAGAAGGAAGAAGGCCCGGTCAAGGACTCTACCGAGCAGCTGTTGCGTGAGCTTTCTGCCGATTATGCGCTCTCGAATGATCCGGTGGAGAAGAACCGCCTGCTGGATGAGATACAGCAGGTTCAGCGTGCCCAGAAGGCGGGTGTAAAGCCCAATCGCGACGGCGCCTCCGCTGGTGGGGCTGATAATCCCCAAGCACACGAGGGCGCGAAGGCTACCGCCCCTGCAGCCCCTGCCGCGCCTGAGGTGGTGCTCCCGCCGCGGCCGAAGGCGCTACGCGGCGTCATGTGGTGTTTTATTGCCATGCTGGTTGTGGAAGCAGCCCATAAAATCTTCCTGTACATGATCGACGGGCGCTCAGCCCGCGGTGTTGAGTTGTGGGTGGGCTTCATTATTCCCGGTGTAGCGCTCCTCCTCGTTGTCCATGCCATACCGATATTTATCCTCTGGCGACTTTGGCGGGGCCGAACCTGGGCGTATTTCATCATCTTTATCAGCTTTGCCTACATTGCTATCAAGGGCCTGATAGATTTTGTGAACACCTTCCTGACGACCGGCTATCTTTCCCGGTTGCTGGATGGCACACAGACATGGAGTTCTCAGTACTACGCGGCAGCTGTGCTGTCTGGGAATGTTGCTGACACCTTGATTACGCTCCTCTCCATTCTGATAGTTGTGCTGCTCCTTAGCCGTTCCACCAGGTTGTATGTGGCTACTGCGAGGTTGGCGCGGTTGAAGGCACGCGAACAGGTGAACGCTGGCGATGCTCAAGTTGTTGGCCATCAGGATGCAGAAATACGTGCTCGCCTGGACGAAGAGCAGACACATCGGGAAGAGAAAGAAGCTAACCGACGGGCTGAAGAAGCGGCCGCACAGCAATACAAGACAACCCGCCGCACGGATGCGCGGAAGAACTCCCGCAACGAACAGCGCGGCTACAAGGACACTTCCGTGTACACCGAGGAAGGCTACCGCCTCAACTAGGGTGGGATGCCCCTCCCTATGGGGAGACTCTTTGCTACCCGCCCTGCACTACACTGCGCTGTAGCGTGCGGGGCGGGGTACGAAGAGAAGAAAGGAACAATGATGTCAGAACGCACCCCAAAACAACCGTTGAACGACCCGGAGTACACGGTTCCAGAATACAGCGTGCTGCTGCCCTCCGACGAGGCTAAAAACAGCACAGCAGAGGACGATGCCGCCTCTCATAACGTAGCTTCCGGTAACGCCGCCTCCACCAACGCCGCCCCCAGCGGTGCGGTAGACAATAACGCGGCAGAGGATAACGCATCCGGCGACAGCACCCCCGAGCAAGCCACTACCGACTACCGGGAGGCGACCGCCGGCTACACCGCGCCTGTCGCCTCCGAGCAGGTAATTCCGAAGCGCCCGCAGGCTATGCGTAGCGTCATGTGGTGCGCTGCCGCCATTATCGTGCTGGGACCCTTGAGTAACTTTCTGCCGATTCTAAGCCGGTCGTATATCGATTTTGAGATGGTGGTGAGTGTTCTCTTCTCTGCCTTGGTGGTTACCCTCATCATCTCTGCCATCCCGATTTTTGTTCTCTGGAAGATCTGGGATGGCCGTGAGTGGGCGCGCATTCTTACCATCATCTACTGCGCTCTCGCGGCTGCTAGCGGTGTGCTTATTCTTGCGGATAATTTCTCGGGGTTAAGCTCTAGAGCGGCTGCGGCGTCCAGCCTGGTGCGTATCGCGAGCGGCGTTTTTACTCTCGTTCTTTACCTTCTGATGATTGTGCTGCTGAATCGTGCTCCTATTAGGATGTACACACAAATCGTTAGCGGGGCACGTGCACTAGAACACCAGCAGATGATGTCTGAGACGAGGCAGGCTGCCGGTCAGGTCCCGGCAGAACTTCGAGAGCTTTTCGCTGACGATGAGGATGGCGAACGCACCTCATCGGAGGGGAACAACCCTCGACCCCCGCACCGTAGCGCGGGATGGGGAACGTAAAAAGGAACACCAACGTCAGGAGTTCCGGGGCTAACCCTCGAAATGGTGTACGTGGTTACCTGGATACCTCTGAATACGCTGAGAAAGGGTACTGCCTTCCTAGGGTGCGGCGCGCCTCTTTATATCCTTAAGGTAAGACTCTTTAACGCCCGCTCCGTGCACTGTAGCGCGGGGCGGGTGCCAGAAGAGAAAGTGCCAGGGGAGAAAGGAACGACGATGTCAGAACGTATCCCGAAGCAGCCGCTGAATGACCCGGAGTACACGGTTCCCGAATACAGTGTGCTGTTGCCCTCCGAGGAGGCTAAAAACAGCACGGCAGAGAGTAACACCGCCTCCAATAACGTTGCCCCCAGTAGCGCGGTAGACACTAACACGGCAGAGAATAATGCACCCGGTGACAGCACCCCCGAGCACGCCAATACCGGCTACCGGGACGCGACCGCCGGATACAACGCTACCGCCTCCGAACATGCGGGTCGGGTACGACCGAAGGCTCTGCGCAACGCCAAGAGGTGCACCACCGCGATTATTATTCTGTCGCTTTTCACCACTATCCAGCTCTTCCTGCTCTTCGGTAAACCAATCGCCGGTGTGGAGACGCTACCTGACCTTGTCCTGCGTATGCTAGGGTACCCTCTCATCTTTGTTCTTATCCAGATTTTGCTCTTCTGGATGACCTGGAAAGGACACAGGTGGGCACACATACTTACCCTCATGTACAGCGCCTACGAGGTCTTGAGTCGCATGTATTGGTTTGCGCAAGATTTCCTCTTGGACTCCCGCTATATCACCTTGTTGATGGATGAGTTGCAATCCTCCGACTCTGCAGATTTTGCGGTCGCTTTTCTCATACGTACCGCGATTGGTGTTTTCATTACTGTCCTCTACGTCCGGAATATTGTGTTGCTGACCCGTCCATCTGTGTGGGCGTACACGGCTACCGGCAGAACGTCGCATAGTCAGGTGGTTGGTCAGAATCCGTCGGAACCTGACGCGAACTCCACCGAGGGCGGGAACCGCCTCAACTAAGATGTTTGCCTCAAACGGCACCACTACCACCAAAAGGCTCAGAGCATGAAAGGGTGGGGATACCAGACGGTATCCCCACCCTTTTCATCCCCGGCTCAGCAGCCGAGAAGGACTCACGTATTACTCAGCAGATTCCTGCTTCGCCTTCGAACGGCCACGCAGGTACTCGATAATAACCGGCACCACAGAAACCGCCACAATAATCACAGCAATGTACTCAATGTTGTTGTGCACGAACGGAATACCGCCCAGCAGCACACCCGCCAGACCAATCAAACCAATCCACGCAACCGCGCCAACAACATTCCACAGGTGGAACTTCTTACGGTCGTACGAAGAAATACCAGCCGCAAGAGACACAAAAGTACGAACAATCGGCACGAAACGACCCAGAACCAGAGCCAAACTACCGCGCTTCTGGAAGAACTCCTCAGTAGTGTGCAGGTTCTTAGTGCTCAGAATCTTCGCGTCATCCTTGAAGATCTTACGGCCGTAACGGGCACCAATCTGGTAGCCAACCTCAGCGCCAGCAATAGCAACCAACACCAGGACCGGGAACGCAACCCACAGGGACAGGCCCATCTGCTCATGCAGCATACCCAGAGCAAAAATCAGGGAGTCACCCGGCAGAACAGGGAAAAGAACACCGGACTCAATAAATACGATAATTGCCGAAACAACCAGAACCCAGGGGCCGGTATCGAGCAGGAACTGCTCAAGGTCGAGACCCAAGAGCGCAACCGGAAGATGCGCCAAAGCGGTGGCAAGAAAAGTCATGAAAAATCCTGAACTGTGAGTGGACCGCACGCACGGATCGGCGGCGGAGTAACACCAGCATAGAAAGCGTACCTATGGTGAACATTGTGCAAAACTATGCGGAGGCTGTGTATTACTGGCACAATTCTACCGGCATTTACGCCGGATGCACGGGTGAGCGAGGCGTAAATCTCCGCGCCCGCATGGCGAAACAACCCGAGGTGACGCGGCGCTCGCGTGCCTCCCCAAGAAATGACCATCCGCAGAGCCGGAGGATACGGGGTGTGACATGATGGAAAGAGAGCACGGCGCGTCGCGGCTTAGCGATTGCCCCAACCACCCACCGTTGGAGAGAACCATGAACCCCGAACAGCTAGCGTCCAGCCCCGCCGATCTCCTGCATGCTGAAGCCCGTGAAGTGTTGCGCCGCCTCACCGGCGTCGCTGATGCCGAGTTCCACGACGGCCAGTACGAGGCGATTCGCGCCCTCGTAGCCGACCGCGCCCGCACCCTCGTCGTGCAGCGTACCGGCTGGGGTAAGTCCGCAGTCTATTTCATTTCTTCCCTGCTGTTGCGTGCCCGCGGTATGGGCCCGGCGCTTATCGTCTCCCCGTTGCTTTCCCTCATGCGTGATCAGGTCGAGGCGGCATCCCGCGCGGGAGTGCGCGCCGCCATGGTGAACTCCGCGAACGTCACCGAATGGGATGAAATCCGCACCCGCCTCGAAGCTAACGAGCTCGACGTACTCCTGGTGGGCCCCGAACGCCTCAATAACGCGGCGTTCCGCGAGCAGTGGCTGCCGTACCTGCTGCCGCGCCTGGGGCTGCTCGTCATTGATGAGGCGCATTGTATCTCTGACTGGGGTCACGATTTCCGCCCCGATTACCGCCGTATTGGTTCGCTCATTAAGTCTCTGCCGGCGGGTGTGCCGGTGCTGGCGACTACCGCAACCGCGAATGACCGTGTTAGCCGCGATATCGCCGAACAGCTCAGCGCTGATACCACCGCACCCGTGCATGTGCTGCGCGGTCCGCTGTCCCGCGAGTCCCTGCGCCTGGGCGTTCTGACCCTGCCTCATGAGGCGCAGCGTATCGGCTGGTTGCTCACGCACCTGAACAGCCTGCCCGGTTCGGGCATTATCTACACGTTGACTGTCTCCGCGGCAGAAGATACCGCAAACGCTCTGCGTGCCAGCGGCTACGAGGTGCTCGCCTACACCGGTAAAACTGACTCGGATGAGCGGCTGGTTGCAGAGCAAGCACTCAAGGAAAACAGGGTGAAGGCTCTTGTTGCGACGAGTGCCCTCGGTATGGGTTTTGATAAGCCTGATTTAGGTTTTGTTGTGCACCTAGGTGCGCCGTCGTCTGCGGTGAGCTACTACCAGCAGATTGGCCGCGCCGGACGAGGTGCCGTCAACGCTGATGTTCTGCTCCTGCCCGGTCGTGAAGACCGCGCCATTTGGGAGTATTTTGCGACCGCCTCCATGCCTAACGAGGAGCAGGCGCTGGCGGTGCTGGATGCCCTCGCCCAGTCCCCGGATGGGTTGAGTATTACCGTGTTGGAGGCGCGCGTTCAGTTGCGCCGCTCCACCCTGGAGCTTCTGCTGAAGGTGCTGGACGTTGAGGGTGCCGCCGTGAAAGAAGGTAACTATTGGCGTCGAACCTCTTCGCCGTGGCAGTACGATAGTGCCCGTTACGCGGCGGTGGCGCAGGCGCGTGTGGTGGAGCAGAACGCCATGCTCGAGTATGAACGTACTAGTCAGTGCCGTATGCTTTTCCTAGCTCAGCAGCTTGATGACGCTTCCGCGACTGCTTGCGGTCGTTGCGATGTATGTGCGGGCCCCTGGTACCCGGTTGAAGTTCCCGCTGAGGCGCAGCAGGCGGCGCAGAGCAGCTTCAATACGGTGGGTGTGCCCCTGCAACCGCGCCGTATGTGGCCGAGCGGGCTGGACCAGCTGATGGGTGCGGATGCGCCGCGCGGTCGTTTGTCTAAGGATGAGCAGGCTGAATCCGGGTACGCTTTGGCGCGTCTGAGCGACATGGGGTACGGTACTCGTCTGCGTGAGCTTCTGGCGACGAATGAGCTGGGCGAGCCGGTTGATTCTGAGGTTCCTGCCGAGCTGGGTCGCGCTTGCGTGAAGGTGCTTGCCGCTTGGGAGTGGTCTGAGGCGGGTCGTCCGGTGGCGGTGTTGACTCTGCCTTCGCCGGTGCGTCCCCGTTTGGCTCAGTCCCTGGGTAGGGGATTGGCATCGGTGGGTCGTCTGGTGGATTTGGGTCAGGTGTCTCTGGTGGGGGAGCCGCGTTTCTTTGGCGGTAATAGCGCGTTCCGTTGTGCGGATGTGCTGCGCTCGTACCGGGTGCCTGCAGAAGTTCTGGACTATGTGCGTGAGCATCGGTGCCCTGTTCTGCTGGTTTCTGATGTGGTGGATTCGCGGTGGGTGTTTACGGCTGTGGCGCGTGAGCTGCGACTGGCGGGTGCTTCTGCGGTGTATCCTTTCTCTTTGGCTGCCACCCACTAGTTGCGCCTATTAACGTTTATTTATTCCCCTGACGAGGTTGTATGTCATATTCGGAATATTCAAAATTGACGGTCACAGACGGTTCTTCCGCCGTGCTCAGCGATATTCCCGCTCGCCCCGAACACGGCGAGTGGATGGTACACGCCCTCGCCGAGGGTGCCGCCGCAGGTGAGCGTGGCGAGATTCCTATCGGTGCTGTGGTGGTGGATGAGCAGGGTGTCATTATTGGTTCGGCAGGCAATACCCGCGAGCGGGAGCATGACCCCAGTGCCCATGCGGAGGTGAACGCGATTCGTCAGGCGGCGGCGCATCGTGGTCAGTGGCGCCTGGACGGGTGCACGCTCGTGGTGACGGTTGAGCCGTGCCTGATGTGCGCCGGCACGATCCTGGCGTCGCGCGTTTCGACGGTGGTTTTTGGAGCCTGGGAGGAGAAGACGGGGGCTGCTGGCAGTCGTTACGATGTACTGCGTGACGGCAGGGTTGCTCCGGCTCCCGAGGTGTATGCGGGTGTGTGTGCTGATGAGTGTGCGCAGCTGATGGTGGACTTCTTTAAGGAACGCCGCCCCTGACCTGCTCTAGGCCTCACCCCTAAAGATGGTTTGTATAACGCGAAAAGCCGCGCAGAGATTGCGTGGCTTTTCGCGTTATTTGTACGAAAAACCCCATTTATTTGAAAAATACTTCAGAAATTTCAAAAATGACCCATGTTTTTTCATGAAAAGCCCACCACATCACACATAACCGGGTCTACCATATATAGGCATTGGAGCCTCCGCCTGCCTGCGCCTGACGCTCAACACCCCGCGTGGTGCCCGCGGATGACTCCCAGAAACTCACCCGAACCATCCATTCTCTGAGGGGATCTAACCGTGTTAAGCGTTGACAATATTTGGGCGAAAGGGCGCCACACTCCGCTTTTTGACCGCACCACCTTCTCAGTGGGCGAGGGAGAAGTCATTATTGTTCAGGCGGATAGCCAGTTGGAGCGTACCTCTCTCGCGTTGGCGCTGACTGGTCGCCTTCCCCTGTCCGGCGGAACGATTAGCTGGAGCGAAGGCGATGATGAGCCTCGCCGTATTTCGATGAAGCGTCTGCGTGCTCTCAGTAGCGTGGTGGACTCTCCTGATGTGACCGCTCCTGAGCAGCATATGCGCGTGCACGATTATGTTTCGGAGATGCTGTCCTATAACCTGCCGATTTTTGGTCGTTCTCGCGCGAGCCGCTGGCTGGCTGAACACGGCCTGGAGGATCTGGATGGTCTGTGGATGGATGAGATTAGCGGTGAGATGAACATTGAGCTGATGGCCGCTTTGGCGAAGCATAGCCCCTCTGACCTGCTGGTTTTTGATACTCCTTCCCGCCACCTGAACCACACGTACATGTGGCTTCCGTACCTGGAGGAGCTTGCCGCCGATGAGGACCGCCCGCGCACCGTGGTGGCGATTGTTCCGCATATTTCGGAGTCCTGGCATGGTGCGCGTGCTGTGGTCGGCCGTGCCCCTGAGGAGAACGCGCCGGATCCTGTTGAGGGCGAGGTTGAATCCTCCAATGATTCCCCCGAACATGGCGAAAACGCTGAGAAGGAGTAAGAATGACTGTTCTGCGTGTTGCACTCGTTGAGCTGAAACGCCTGACCAGCGGTGTTCTGCCGGTTTTGGTGCTGCTTGCGATGTCCTGCATTCCGCTGCTGTACGGTGCCCTGTACCTGTACGGTAACTGGGATGCTTACGGCCATGTGAATGGCATTGTGGGCGCCCTGGTGGTTGAGGATGAGGGTGCTGAGGATTCTGAAGGTAAGCAGGTGAACACCGGTGCTGATGTGAAGAAGAACCTTCTGGATGCGGGCACGTTTGATTGGCGTCAGGTGCAGACCCGCGCTGAGGCTGTTGAAGGCGTGGAGAACGGTACTTACGACTTTGCGATGGTGATTCCGAAGGACTTCTCCCGGAATCTGCAGAGTGCCGGTTCGTTCAAGCCTGATGCTGATGGCAAGACGGGCACTATTGATCCTCGTTCGGCGGGTATTGAGGTCATTACGAATGATGCCAATAACTATGTGCTGACGAATATTGTCACGAAGGCGGGCACTTCGGTGCGTGATTCGGTGGCGGAGAAGGTCGGTAATTCTACGGCGAACTCGCTGTTGGCTAGCTTCACGACGATTCATTCAAAGATGGGTGAGGCTGCTGATGGTGCGTCGAAGGTGAATAACGGCACGGTGAAGCTGGCGGATGCAATCACTCAGCTGAAGGATGGCACCGCCACGGTGAATGATGGTGCCGTGAAGCTGAAGGATGGCACCTCCTCCCTGGCTGATGGTCAGTCCCAGTTGTTGGATGGTCAGAAGCAGTTGGCGGAAGGCGCCGCGAAGCTTGCTGATGGTGTCTCGACTTTGGATTCGGGTGCTGCGAAGCTGGATTCTGGTGCTGGGAAGCTTGCCGATGGTGCTTCGAGCTTGAAGGATGGTTCGTCGACTCTGGCTTCGGCTGCTGCGTCTGCTTCTGATGGTGCGGCTAAGTTGAAGGACGGTTCGGCGACCCTGGCTGAGGGTACTGCGAGCTTGAAGAGCGGTTCGGCTTCGGTTGCGAAGGGCGCTAATGATTTGGCGTCTGGTATCCATCAGTTGCGTACCGGCATGGATCAGGCGGGTATTCGTGAGCTGCCGGCTGAGCTGAACGCGATGTGTATGCGCCTGCATGAGACGGATACGTCTGCCGGTAGTGGCGATTTTGGTCGTGATCTATCGAATACTGTGGTGTCTGCGACTGCGCAGAAGATGCGTGCTCAGTTGGCGCCGTTGGTTGAGGCGGGTACGTTGACTCAGGAGCAGGCTGATCAGCTGGTGGCTGCTGTTGATTCTGAGGAGACGAAGAATGAGGTTGCTGAGCTGAATCAGAAGGCTCTGCAGTCTCATCTGGCTACTCGTGATGCTGCCGCTGCTGATGCTCTGTCGAAGCTGAGCGCGTTGAAGTCGAGCCATTGTATTTCTGATGGTTCGTCGTCGACTGCGGCGAAGATTCAGACTTTGGTGTCTGGCGTGGATTCGCTGGATTCTGGTGCTGCGTCGTTGGCGAAGGGTGCTTCGTCGCTGGCTGAGGGCGCCGCTCGTGTGGATGCTGGCGCGTCTTCGTTGGCGTCGGGTTCGGCGACTTTGGCTGATGGTAATTCTAAGATTGCTTCGGGTGCTTCGAGCCTTGCGAGTGGTTCTGCGACTCTGTCGGGTGGTGCTTCTGAGCTGAAGGAGGGTACTGGTTCTTTGAAGAGCGGTGCCGCCGAGCTGAAGGATGGTAGCGGCACTTTGGCGGAGAAGGAGCAGTCTGCGGTTGATGGTCAGCAGAAGTTGGCTGATGGCGCGAATGAGCTGAAGGATGGTGCGTCGAAGCTTTCTGACGGTACGGAGAAGCTGTCTGATGGTTCTTCGAAGCTGAATGATGGTGCTTCCGAGTTGAAGGATGGTACGTCGTCGCTGGAGAGCGGTCTGGCTTCTGGTGCTAAGCAGGTTCCGAGCCTTGCGCCGACTGAGCAGGCGAAGGTTGCGGATACGATGTCGAACCCTGTGACTTTGTCGCATGATTCGTTGGCGTCGGGTCGTAATTATGGTGAGGGCATGGGTCCGTTCTTCATGTGCTTGGCGCTGTGGATTGGCGGCTTGATGCTGGTTCAGACGTTGCGCGTGATGAATAACCGTGCGTTGGCTTCGCATGCTCCGTCGATTCGTGTGATGCTCGGTAGCTGGATGCCGTTTGGCCTGGTGGGTATTGCTCAGGCGACTTTGATGTTCGCGGCGATTAAGTTCGGTTTGGGCTTTGAGATGGCTCATCCGTGGCTGGTGTGGCTGTTCCTCTGCTTTGTGGCTTTGGTCTTTACCGGATTCATTCATGGTTTGACGGTGATTTTGGGTGCGCCGGGTAAGCTTGTTGCTTTGGTCATTCTGATTCTGCAGCTGATTACTGCGGGCGGCACGATGCCGTATGAGACTTTGCCTGAGTCGATTCGTTGGATGCATGACTTCTTCCCGATGGGTTATGCGGTGGCGGGTACGCGTCGTTTGGCGTATGGCATTAATGAGTCGAGCCTGTGGGGCATCATGCTGGTTTTGACTCTGTGGGGTCTGGCCGGTCTGCTGTTGGGTTACATTGGCACGCGTCGTGATCGTACGTGGTCGCTGAAGAAGCTTGCACCGGAGATTACGGTGTAACGCGCCATGTTTGGTCGCACCGGGGAAAACTGTCTAATAAAATAGAGGTATATCTGCAAAAAGGGAGGGAGGACTTCTGATGTTGCAGCGCCCAGTCGCTGAAGCTGCAAGTCGTCGTCCCGGCCGTACAGGTAGAACTCAGTTGAAGTTGTTCAACGCTGCTATGGAAATCATGGCCCAAAAGGGGCTTGAGTACGCCACTGTTGAAGAGGTGGCTGCCCGGGCGGGTGTTTCTAAGGGAACCGTGTATTACAATTTCGGTTCTAAGAAGACCATGGTGGATCAGCTGGTTCGGTACGGCACGCAGTTGCTACTGAGCGATGCGCGTCGCGCGGCGTCGGTTCATTCTGATCCGCGTGAGGCGTTGCGGAGTGCTGTTCGCGCCGCGTTCCAGTATCTTGAGGACCGTCCGGGGTTTACTCGGATGTGGCTTTCGGAGGCGTGGAAGGGTGCGGATGGTTGGACTGATGCGATGAGCGATAACCGTTTGGATCTTCTGGATTATTTGGAGGAGATGACGGAGGCTGTGGCTCGCCGCTATACGGTTGATACCGCTCAGAATCCTCGTGCGATTGCGATCTCTATGTTCGGAGCGATTTATATGCTTGCTATGGATCGTGAAGTGCATCAGGCGGAGCGCAATGCTGAGGATGCAACGCGTGCTGTCATGCTAGTTGTAGATGGGTATATCCGTCATTAGGTGGACCCGTTGGGGTCTGCAGACGTGCCGGGACCTCGGTGTCGGGTGTCGAAAAGGGCGCGGTGAAAAGGGGCCGTGAAGAGGGCGACACCCGACTGCCGTACGCGGCACGATAGGTAGGCTCGTTCTTGCCCTCTGGTCGGGGGTGTGCTATAGTTTTCCACTGTTGGTGGTGTGTCCGAGCGGCCGAAGGTGCATCACTCGAAATGATGTTTGGTGTAAAAGCCAACGGGGGTTCAAATCCCTCCACCACCGCACCAACGAAAACCCGTCGAGATTCGTCTCGGCGGGTTTTTGCATGCCCGGGTTGTTCTGGGGTGGTGCTGACGGGTGCGTTGGTGGGTGCGTTGATGGGTGGCTGCGCGGTGGTATTCGCCTGGTTTTATAGGGTGTGTGCCACTTCCAGGGTTTTACCGCTGCTTGCTGATTCGGGGGTGGGTAAAATCGTATTATGCGTATTAAGATTCTTGACCACCCGCTGGTCTCTCACAAGATTAGTGTTCTGCGTGATAAGAACACTCCGTCCCCGATTTTCCGTCAGCTGGTTGATGAGCTGGTGACTCTTCTTGCTTACGAGGCGACTCGCGAGATTCGCGTGGAAGAGGTTGAGGTTGTGACTCCGGTGGCAACTACTACCGGTGTTCGTATTGCTGATCCTAAGCCGCTGGTTGTTCCGATTCTGCGTGCTGGTTTAGGCATGCTGGAGGGTATGACCCGTATGGTTCCGACCGCTGAGGTGGGCTTCCTGGGTATGGCTCGTAATGAGGAGACCCTGGATATTGTGACTTATGCTGAGCGTCTGCCGGAGGACCTGACTGGTCGTCAGGTGTACCTGCTGGATCCGATGCTGGCTACGGGTGGCACTCTGATTGAGGCTATTAAGTTCCTGCGTGAGCGTGGCGCTGAGTCTCTGACTTGTGTGTGTCTGATTGCTGCTCCTGAGGGCATCGCTGCTCTGGAGAAGGGCATTGAGGGTATGGAGAATGTTGACCTGTTCCTGGCTGCTCGTGATGAGCGTCTGAACGAGAAGGCGTACATTATTCCGGGTCTGGGCGATGCTGGTGACCGCCTGTACGGTCTGGCTGAGTAGTTTTTCAGCGTTATTCACGTGATGTGAGCGGGGCGCCTCTGCATATGTATGTGTGGAGGCGCTTCGCTGTGTCTTGGGGTGTTCGGCTGGTTGCGTGCCGCAGTGCGGCGGTGCGTGTATAACCCATCCGGGGCTTGGGCGGCGATGGTGCTGCTGGGTGCCGGCGTGGGTTTTTGAAACACACCACCTATTATGTGATGAGGAACACAATATGGTACTGGAGGGTGTATTAAAACTTCAAGGGTATTCACAGCTTCACATGAAAATGCAGGGTGTACCCCATACATAACAGAAACCGTGAATATTTATGTGAGAAAAAAGCTGAAAGCCTCAGGTTCCGCATGAAACCTCCCAAAATGGGGGAAGGGTATTGTACTCCTCTTTACGACAAAGGAGAATCCACTATGTCGAATCCGCTTGATTTATCCGTCAAATAGGAGAAATATTAAGTAAGAGGATTGAGTCTCGAACAGGTATTGGGGACTGTTTGACTCGGCGTCACTTCCGGCGCACCCTACACTACGTACGACTGGGATCCCGTACACAGACTTTGAGAGAAGGTTGAACCATGTCAGGCGCAGTACCTGGATATGTCCACATCTCCCAGCGCGGCCGCGCCGCTAAGCGCCAGGTCGTGCAGCCTCAGCGTCCCGCTACGCAGGCCGCAACGTTGCGTCCGATGACTTTCTCAGCCGGTGACTCTGCCCATAAGCAGGCTCAGGAAAATGAGGCACGCGGCTTCGTGCTCTATGTGGGTTTGAACGAGGAGCTTGCCGCAGCGAATGGCACTTCCCTGGTGCGTATCGTTCAGGATTTGCGTACTTATGCACACCATCTGGCTCCCGAGTCGGAGTCGTATGCCGCTGTGGCGTTGGCTCCGGTGAACGCTGAGGGTAGCGACCTTGAGGTTGTGCGTAACGCGTTGGGCGATCCGACCGCAATGTACATGCACCCGGAGGCGAACGTTACCCGCGAGGCAGAGACCACGAATAGCCACTCCTCGGGTGTGCTGATTGACTTGGCGCGCCGCGAGGTGTTCCTGGATGGTGAGCCGCTCATGCTGACCTTCAAGGAATTCGAGCTGCTGGCACACCTGGTGGAGAATTCTTCTCGCACCGTGGGTCGCGAGGAGCTGCTGAAGGCGCTGTGGAGCTCGGGTGACGAGCATCCGCACGAGCGTACGATTGACGTGCATATTCGTCGTCTGCGTTCGAAGCTGGGTCGCCTGTCGGGTACCGTGCGTACGGTGCGCGGTCAGGGTTACCGCTTCTTTGAGCACCCCGAGGTTGTTGTCTGGGCTGCTCCGGAATACTCGATCTAGCGTGTACAGAATTTAGCTTCTGCAGAGTGCGCCCCGGTGTGCTGGCGTGATGCCGGTGCGCTGGGGTTTACTTGTGCCTGCTCTCAGCCGCCAGTATGCGCGTGCGATGGCGGCGTGCGGGACGTTCCGGCGCCCTCTAGATAGAATGGATGTATGGCTGAAAATTCTTCCAACACTGCATCTGGCTCGCACCGCAGCGGGGTTAAGCGTCTGATTATTATGCGCCATGCGGAGGCTGATTGGGGTCTGAATGATTTTGATCGTCCGCTGACGAAGCGCGGTCATGAGCAGGCTGCCGCCGCTGGTGCCTGGCTGGCGGCTCGTGGTTATATTCCGGAGCAGATTATGTCGTCGGCGGCTTTGCGTACTCGCCAGACGACGACGTGGGTATCGGATGCTTTGGGGGCGAAGGCGCCTACAGCTCATCTGGATGAGGGCTTGTATGAGGTGTCTGCGTCCCGCATTATTGCGCGCATCAACAGTGTTTCAGAGAATGTTCATTCTCTGATGGTGGTGTCGCATCTGCCCGGTGTGCAGGATGCTGCGCAGCGTTTGATGAGCCCTGATTCTGACCCGAATGCGTCGATGGATGTGTACTACGGCTTCCCGCCCTCTTCTATTGCGGTGTTTGAGGTGCCGGGGGAATGGGCTCTGCTTGATGGTGCGGATGCGCGCCTCGTGGACTTCAAGAGCTTCTAGTCCTGGAACTTCTAGCCCAAGAGTTTCTAGGCTTCGTGCCTGAAACGAAATGGGTAAAGCAAAAGCCCCGTACCAGTCGGTACGGGGCTTTTTGTGGCGGAGACGGGGGGATTTGAACCCCCGGTCGAGTTTAACCCCGACCCTTCATTAGCAGTGAAGTCCATTCGGCCGCTCTGGCACGTCTCCACGGTGCGCTCGTGAGCGCATCCCTATAAGAATATAGGCTGTTTTGCGCTTGGTCAATTCGGCCCATGCTTTGGAGGATATCTCTGAATACGTATTGCTCTATAGGGCGGACTATGGGTTGTAGGCTTTGAGGCTTATAAGCATTTTCGATAAACTGCTACCGTCCGACCGATAAATAGAGGGCGTCTCTGGCGTGTGATTTTTTCATGCAACGTTGCCAGAGTTGTCTTATTTACTCAACGAAATGAGAAATCATGTCTGAAAACCCTAACAACCCCCAGCCCCAGTTCAACCAGGACCCCCAGTTCAGCCAGCCGGCACCCCAGTATGGTCAGCAGGCTCCGTACGGTGTGCCCGTTCAGACCCCTGAGCAGCAGGCTCAGGCGAAGAAGGCAAAGACCCTGTCGATTGTCTCTCTGGTGAGCGGTATTGTGAGCTTCTTTGTCCTCGGTTTCATCCTTGGTGCTGTAGCTATTGTGACCGGCCGCCTGGCTATGAATAATCCCGAGCTGAAGAACCGCGGTATGGCTATTGCCGGTACTGTTCTGGGTGTCGTCAGTATTATTTTGCTGGTCGCTCTGAAGATTTTTGTAAAGCAGTAAGATTGAAGCTACCTGTAGTAGCCTCATGATTTGAGGAAGCCCGCGTGCACTCCGTGTGCCCGCGGGCTTTTGCGTGCCTAATTAGTTTTCTAATTAGTGCATATATGGTGCGTATAGCTCCAGAATGACGAATCCGTTTGTGCCCACCTCAGCGATAGGTTAGGGTGGGTAAGGTTCAATACACACCATTCACACGAAAGAGGGACCACATGTCTCAGAACCCGCAGGACTCTAACTCCTATGACTACAACCCGGAATACGGCAACCTGAACGAGCAGAACGCTCAGAACGGTCAGCAGCAGTACCAGCAGCCTGGTCAGTACGGTCAGCCCATGATGGTGCCCGTCGGCATTGTTCAGAAGACCCCCGAGCAGCTTGCTGGTGAGAAGGCTGCTCAGACCTCCCTGGTGCTGGGTATTATCGGCCTGGTCTGCAACTTCATCGTCAGCTGGTGGTCCTTCGGCCTGCCCTCCCTGATCCTGGGTGTTATCGGTATCTTCAAGGCGAACGAGGCGGAACGCTACGGCGCGGCTGCTTCCGCTGGTCGCATCATGAGCTGGATTAACGCAGTTATTGGTGGCCTGTATCTGCTTTTCCTTGGCGGCGGTCTGCTGATGCTGGTGATTGCGGGTGCCGCAAGCAGCTCGTCTTCCAGCCACTTTGCTGAGCTGGTCAGCACCCTGGCACTCTTCTAAGAGCTCTTGCCCCTCCCTGAGGGTGCATAAAAGCCCCGTTTCTCGTATTGAGGAGCGGGGCTTTCGCGTACCAGCTGGCACTCTACTGCCCTCTTAAAATGTATTGCGCGGGTTTGTGCGACAGATGTAGTTGTACCCGTTTCGGTGATAGGTTAGGGTGAATACTGTTTAACACACACCAGCCGTACGAAAGTGAGATGCCGTGTCTCAGAATCCTCGGGGTTCAGACCCCTACGACTACAACCCGGACTACAACCGTCTGAACGAGCAGTACAACCAGAACGGCCAGTACGGGCAGAACACTCAGTACGGTCAGTATGGCCAATACGGTCAGGGTTCTTACGGCCAGTACGGGCAGAGCTCCTACGATCAGTATTCCTACGACCAGTACGGTCAGAATTCGTACGGTCAAGACTCGTATGGTCAGAATCAGTATGACCCGTACGGTCAGCAGTACCAGCAGCCCGGCCAGTACGGTCAACCTATGATGGTTCCTATTGGCATTGTTCAGAAGACCCCTGAGCAGCTTGCCGGTGAGAAGGCTGCTCAGACTTCCACGGTGCTGGGTATTATCAGCTTGGCGTGTATAGTGACTCTCAGCTGGTGGCTGTTTGGTCTGCCGTCCCTGGTTCTGGGTGTTATCGGTATTTTCAAGGCGAACGAGGCAGAGCGTTATGGTGCGGCTGCTTCAGCTGGTCGTATCTTGAACTGGATTAGCGTAGCCATTGGTGGCATGTTCCTGGTACTTTTCGGCGGAGGTCTTCTGCTGGCGATTATGCTGGCTCTTTCTGATTCTGCCGCAAATTCTAGGCTCGTGGAGACTGCGCAGATACTGGCACTTTTCTAAACACTTTCACCCTCACTAGAGGGTACGCATAAGCCCCGTTCCTCAATACGAGGAACGGGGCTTTGCTGTGTATATGCCGTATGTTTGGTGAAATCGGCTCGACATGCTTGTTCCCCCGGCGGGGAAAGTCTAGGGTGGGCATAACGCCCGGTATTGAAAGGTTATGATGCCCCAAAATAATGAAGTTTTTGATTACAATCCCGAATATGCCAAGCTCTACCAGGGAAATGGCAGCCCGCAGTCTGACGCTGACAACACGGACGATTGGACGCAACATGCGAGCAAGCAACCTTCCGACGAGCAAAGGGCACAAGACGGTAAAAAGGCAGCGAACGTATCCCTGCTTTTCGGCGCCCTCGGCCTCCTATTTTTCTTTCTAGGGTGCTGGTTGTTTGTCCACGATTTTGACAGTGGTGGTCTGCAGATAGTTGTTGTTGCACCGTTGCTGAACGTCCTGGGTATTTGGCAGGGGCGAGTAGCGAAACAGCACGGTGTACCTGCCCTAGCGGGTCATATTCTCAGCTGGGCGGGTGTAATTTTTGCCCTTCCCTTCGCCATCATCGTCGCATTGTTCTTGATTGTCCTGACCGGCGGAATATAACTATGTCGACTCCACAGGGAGCCTGCGTGTCCTCTTGTTCTAGTGGATTAGGGGAGGGGCTAGGGGGTAACTTCTCCAATGTTGAATGTGAAAGGTTGTGGATGCGATGTCGCAGCTACCCCAAAATAACGAAGAATTTGATGACAACCCCGAATACACCAAGCTCTACCAGGCGAACGACAGCCTGCAGTCTGACCCTGACAATACGGACGATTGGTCGCAACGTGTGAGCGAGCAACCTTCCGACGTTCAGAGGGAACATGCCGGTGAAAAGGCTGCGAGCTCCTCCCTGACGTTTGGCTTCTTCGGTCTAATGTCTCTCTTCCTAGGAATTAGCTGCCTTGCCAATGGACTTGTAGGTGGTATAGTTCCAGCCTTCATTGCGCCATTCCTGAGTATCTTAGGTATTTGGAAGGCTTTCGGGGCAAGAGAGTATGGTGTCCGCGCCACCGGAGGCCTAATCCTCAGCCTGGTAGGAATCATCATTGCCCTTGCTATCATCGCCCTCATCCTGTTGATTCTGAACGCCTTGTCACACATCCACTAACGGCGCCCCCCGGTAACTCGAAACGGCATATGCAAAGAGCCCCGTTCCTCAATACGAGGAACGGGGCTCTTTGCGCTCCACACGTGGAGCAGAAGCTAAAACGCGGATGGTAAGGGATTTGAACCCTTGAGACGGGGTTACCGCCTACTGGTTTTCAAGACCAGCTCCTTCGGCCGCTCGGACAACCATCCATACGCACCAGAGACCGGCATTTTATGGCAATACCGTGCCGCAGGGCACTAAGAGATTATCGCACGTTGTATGCTTTCTGTAAATCGCGCACCAACGATGGTGCTTCCGGCAATGAGGAGGACTCATGAGAGCAATTATTGAGAACAGTCACGGTGGACCTGAAGCTCTGACAATCAGCGAAGTCCCCGCCCCCGTACCCCGATCCCACGAAGTTCTCATTCGTGTTCACGCCGCCGGAATCAACCGCGCCGACGCCCTGCAGCGCCGCGGATTCTACCCGCCGCCCGCCGGCGCGAGCGCCATCTACGGCCTCGAAGTAGCCGGCGTTATCGAAGCGGTCGGTGAAGGCGCCTCCGTGGAGAACCGCGGCACCCCCGTCATGGCGCTCCTCGCTGGAGGCGGCTACGCCGACTACGTGACCGTACCTGTCGACCACGTGCTACCCGTACCCGAACAGCTGAGTTTTGCCGAAGCCGCCGGCATTCCCGAAGTCGCGGCAACCGTCTACTCGAACCTGGTGCTCACCTGCGGCATGAGCATGAACCCCGCCGAAAACCTCAAGGAAGACGGTGAACCCGCGGTGGTGCTCATTCACGGTGGTACCGGCGGTATCGGTGTGCATGCCATTCAGCTGGCGCTCGCCGTAGGTACCCGCGTGTTTGCAACCGTGGGAACAGAGGAAAAAGCAGAATATGTACGCTCACTAGGTGCGGAACCCATTATTTATACCGAACATTCGTTCCGTGAAGTTCTGCTGGCCGAAACTGGCGGACGCGGCGCCGACTACATCCTCGACGTCGTGGGCGGAAAGTACCTGGACGACAACCTGCACACCCTCGCCGACGGCGGTCACCTGTGTATTATCGGTCTGATGGGCGGCGCCAAAGCAGAAGTGAACCTGGGGTATATGCTCTCCCGCCGCCTGTCGGTGCACGCCACGAGCCTGCGCACCCGTTCGGACCGGCAGAAGGCTGAGATTCTGCGCGGTGTACGCGAACACGTGCTGCCGCTGATTGAATCCGGCAGGATTGGCGTGGGTCTGGACCGTATCTTCGACATGGAGGAGGCAGCTGCCGCTCACGAGTACTTCGACTCCGGTCAGCATCGCGGCAAGATTGTGCTGCGCATGGTCTAGAAATCGCTGCGCCCTCGCGGTGCCAATTTAGGCCGGTGCCATTTTAGGCAGGTGCCGCGGGGAGCGTCGCGTGAGGTGCGTGAAGAAAATCTGGGCTTGAAATAAACAGCTGATTGCTGACATCTCGTCACTAAAAGAAATTTAGGGTAACCTAAGCATAGGGAGGTTTGCGGGTCACCGCAGAGCCCATCACCGGCAGCTTCCACCGACCAACAAACACGGCACACACACCACGCAGAGGAGGGCATATGGGACTTAAAAGCTACCTGCAATCGCGCCGCGACGACGCCGAACTCGGCAAAGGCATCTGGCGCCGATCCCACGACCGGTTTATTCGCGGCATTGACCGCTTCCACCAGGTCCTCGAACGCCTAGCGGCAACCGATTCGTCCACCTCCATGATTGAGCTCATCGTGCCGGACGCAAACGCGCTCGCCGACCTGATTCCGCGCGTGCGTGCAGTCGCTATGGAAGCGCACCGCCTCGCCCCCAGCGACGGCGATATTCCCGCCTCCCCGTTCGGCACCTACTCCGACCTGAACCGTGCCCTCTCCAAAGCGGGTAACGCCGTGGCACTCTGCGCCGAAGCGCTCGCCATGGCACGCTGCTTCGGCAACTGTGCCACCGGATGCGACCGCCAGGTGAGCGTGCACCGTCGCGTGGAAACCGTCATCCAGCACATTGAGGATGCCGAACGTCTGATTCAGCGCGCCCAGAAGGAAGCCGCCGGCGAGCTGACCTTCGACGACGGTATTCCGGTGGGTCGCACCCAACTGGTGGAAGCCTAATCGTAAACTTCTGAACTGCCCGCAGTATCCGCACCGGATGCTGCGGGCAGGTTCGTTGACAATGCAACCCAACCCGCATCCTGACATGCGTCCGCCACGTGAGCAGGGCAAAGTCGAACGGTGACTAACAGGCGAGCTAGTTTGATGTGCACCTCAACAGGCGATACGCTTAAAGAAGAGGTGTAGGACACTTCTTATGCGGTTCCGTCACAATGGAGGTGACGACACGAAGCGATGGTACGCGCGGAAGAACCGCAGGCTTTTTCCTGCCCCTCTACGGCACAACCCACTGCATATACAATTCACGGAAGAAGTCACACACCATGTTTGAATTCCACCGCAATGAGCGTGCGCGTCAGCTGCGCCCCAGCCTCTCACGCTCCTGGCTCCTCGTGCGCGCCAACTCCACCGAAGAAGTTTTTGAAGAGGCCTTCGAATCCGAGGCTGACTCCATCATCATCGACCTCGAAGACGGCTGCCCCGCTGAAGAGAAGGACGCAGCCCGCGAACAGGTCGTCCGTATGCTTAACTCCGGCGTCGTCGCATGGGTGCGAATCAACGCCATCACCACCGAACACTGGTGGAAGGACGTCAAGGCCCTCAAGAACGTGAAGGGCCTGCGAGGCGTCATGCTCGCCACCGCAGAGCACGCCACCGACATTGACCGCACCGCAGCCGAGCTGCCCCCCGGAACCCCCATTATCGCGCTGATCGAGTCCGCACTCGGCGTGCACCACTCCGTTGAAATTGCGCGCGCAATCGGCACTTTCCGCCTCGCATTCGGCGCGGGCGACTACCGCCGCGACACCGGCTCCTCCGCAACCCCCATGGCGCTCGCCTACGTGCGTTCGCAGCTGGTCATCGCCTCCACCCTGGGTGGTCTGCCCGGCCCCATCGACGGCCCGACTCTCGGCGCTTACGGTGCTGACCTCTCCAAGGCCTGCGGCTACGCGAACGACCACGGCATGACCGGTAAGATCACCCTGGACATCCGCCAGACCGAGACTATCAACGCGGCATTCTCCCCGAGCGAGATCGAAATCGAAGAAGCACACCAGATGCTCGACGTGCCCCTCGACGGCCCTCGCGACGGCTCCTACCTGCCGCGTTACCTGCGTGCAAAGAAGGTCAAGGAACTCGCCAAGGTTTACGGCCTGTGGGGCAAGACCGACAGCGACTTCCAGCGCGCATCCAAGTAAGGTGCTCGCCTAAGGTACACGCGTAAAAAGCCGCGCATCCGACCCCTGAACGGGGAACCGGATGCGCGGCTTTTGTCTGCCTGAAACCTCTGGCGCGCTACAACTTAGCTACTAGTTGCGGGGCGACTTGCCACCCGTCAACGCATGAGCGCACACGTACGAAGTCACCAAAGAAATCACAACCGGCACCAAGAACGAGGTGTCGTCCTCATACACGGAACGGTAGAAGAACCACACCGCCAGGGAAACCACCAGCGCCAACACGTACACCAGAGCAAAACGCATCGTGGGGCTCATCGGGCGTGCAGAGCCCGCAGAGGCGCGACCACCCTGCGAACGGTTCTGCAGACGCTGAGTATTTGAGGAATGAGAAGACACGAGAATCTCCTAAAGTTCGACGGTGACATCTTCGAGAAAACGACAACTCTCAGATGCTAAAAACCGCCGCAACACACCGGAAACCGGCACGCGTTACGGCGGATGTGGAGCCCCCAGTGGGATTCGAACCCACGACCTTTTCTTTACGAGGGAAATGCTCTACCCCTGAGCTATAGAGGCGCATATACGTTTGTTCCCAGACGCCCGAAAGCAACCGGCAAACAGTGCATACCCCGCAATAGTACCAAAAAGGCGGGGGAGAGGCTAATTACTTTCAACACCGGCCCCGCAACTGGGAGCAGGCGACAGGGCGGCTATGGTGTGTACTGCATTCACCCCGCAAACCCGCCCGAAGATAGGGAAAGTTCAGGGCAGGGGCATACAATAAACCCTGTACCCACGGCGGCTGGCAGCACCTCACCGCGCCCAACAACCACTGGCACATCAACCACAGAGGTATCAACCACAGACGGCCGCCACCCCCATAGAGAGGAACCACCATGACTTCACCCCTCAACCGCCGCACCCTGCTGCTGGGCGTCGTACCCGCCGCCGCCCTGGGACTGAGCGCATGCGGTTCCAGCTCCTCCCAGTCTTCTTCGACTGCATCGGCATCTGCGAGCGCATCCGCGAGCGCCACTGCGAGCGCTTCGGTATCCGCTAACTCCTTGGCTTCGGCAAGCGCGTCGGCAACCGCCGATGATGGCTACGTCGGCTACCGCCTCAACCGCGAAGTACCCGGCGCAGGCACCGCCACCCTGTACACCGACTACCAGTGCCCCTACTGCGCCAAAGCAGAACCCAAGTTCGAAGAAGCCGCCAAGAAGCTCGACGGCGTGCTGAACGTGACCGTGCGCCACATGCCGCTGAACATGCACGCCAACGCCGTACCCGCCGCACTCGCCGTAGAAGCCGCAACAGCTCAGGGTAAGCACCTCGAAATGGCGAACAAGCTCTTCGCCACCCAGAACGACTGGAAGAACATCAAAGAGCGCGACAAGCTGCGCACCCTCTTCAACGACTACGCCAAGGAACTGGGACTGAACACCGAAGAATTCGACAAGGTCCTACTCGCCTCCGACACCGTCAAGCCCATCCAGCGCGACTACGATCACGCCGTGAAGATCGGTGTGAAGGGCACCCCCACCTTCGCCGTGAACGACAAGGTCGTTGAGGGCCTGGATTCTTCCTCCTCGGTGGATGACCTGGTCAGCACCTTCAAGCGTGAAGCTGGCGTGAAGTAGTGGCACACATTCAGCTCTCCGGCGGGCAGCGCGCCGAAATTCACCCCGACGGGTTCAGCGACCACGGCCACGTCCTCGAAATCGGTGGCGCCGAGCAGTCCCACGTGGACGTACAGAACCCCGACTACGTGTTCTACGAGTACCTGCGCCGCATCGCAAACGCGGTGGATGCGCTCGCACCCGCCGGCGAACCCATCACCGCCGCACACCTGGGCGCCGGTGCGCTCACCCTCGTACGCTATATTCAGGCGACCCGCCCCGGCTCCCGCCAGGTTGCCGTGGATATTGAACCCGAGCTCATGGGCTTCGTAACGGACCGCCTGCCGCTACCCGCCGGAACCGACTGCCAGCTGGTGGTCGGTGACGCTCGCGAACAGCTGGCGAACCTGCCCGAACTGCTGGGCGTGCCCGGCTTCGATGCGATTATCCTCGACATCTTCACCGGCATGGACGCGCCCGCCCACCTGGCGAACCGCGACTTCTACCGCGAACTCAAGGACGCCCTGAGCGAGCACGGCATGGTCGCTATCAACGTGGGTGACGACGCGGGTCTGCCCTTCTTCCAGCTGCAGGCAACCGCCATGCTGGAAGTCTTCGACCACGTGTGGTGCCTGTGCGAAAGTTCCATGATTAGCGGGCAGAATGAGGGCAACCTCGTGCTGGTCGGCACCGCCCGCGAGCTGGATGAGGACACCCAGGACCGACTGTACGCGATGGGCCCGCATCCGGCGGAGGTGCTCACCACTGATGAGCTGCGCGACCTGCTGGATGAGCTGGCTGAGAGCTAAAACTGAAACATAAAACCGTTGAGGCGGGTACCTGGTTGGTACTCGCCTCAACGGTTTTCTCTACGCCGCGCTCCGGCGGAATTTTGGTTTTACTCGGGACTTTGGCTTTACTCGGGTAGCGGCATGGGAACGGGGTCCTCGCCATCATCCTTCGGCTGGGGAGAAGCACCCTTCGTGGTGGTCAGCGTAATGCCCACGCTCGCGGTCATCAGCAGGCAGATCGCCAGCCAACGAACCGGGCCGGTCTCCTGATTCAGTAGCGCCCAACCGGCAATCGCCGCAATAGCGGGCTCCATGCTCATCAGCACACTAAATACGCGCTCCGGCAGGTTGCGCAGAGCCATCAGCTCCGCGCTATAGGGAATCACCGAAGCGAACATGGCGGTACCAAAAATCATGAGGAGCAGCATCGGATCCTGCGCCGCATTCCAAATCGGCTGAGGCGCCGGAACAACCGCCGCCACCGGGGCAATAAACGCAGCACCAACAAGCATCGCCACCGCCAGGCCGCTCGCACCCGGAACCAGGGCACCCACCTTCGCGCTAGAGCGAATATACAGCGCCCAGAACACGCCAGCAATCAGCGCGAACGTCAGACCCAGGTAGTCGGTATCCTTACCAACCGCCGCCTCGTAGCCGAGCACCAGCATGCCCGCCAGGGCGCAGAGCACCCACACCGCGTCGCGGAGCCTGCGAGTCAGCATAGACGCCAAAGCCAGCGGGCCCAAGAACTCCACCGCAACCGCCAAACCAATCGGGATGCGGTCAATCGCGCAATAGAAGAAGCCGTTCATCAGACCGAAAGTCATACCGAAAATGATGACGGCACGCCACTGCTCCTTCGACCAGGACAGCGCACCCGGCGGCATTTCGCCGCCGCGTCGGGTACGCCAACGCGCCGCCAACCACACGGCGCTACCCACCACAATGGAAGCAATCGCCAGACGGCTCACACTCACAGCAAGCGCACCAAACAGCGGGAAGAGCGTCACCGCGAACGCGGCACCGAACTGCAGCGACGAGCAAGATATCAGCACAAACATAATGCCCAGCGCCGGGCGTTGGTGGGCGGTATGCGACAAGGTTCTCCTCCCAGCGCCTCATGATGAGGCGGTGTTTCGTGACGTGCATGCTGTGCTGCGGGGCCAAAAATGAAAAGCACCCCCGGGCAACATGAGATACTATCCTACTCGTCACCCGGGGGTGCTAGAAACCGTTGACACGGCTACAGTTCAGCAGATTAGAGGCCCTTCGCCTCACGGTCAGCCTTGATCTGCGTAGCCGACGGAAGTGTAATGGAACTGGTTGCCATCTGCGCAATATCAACCGCGTGGGCATCCACCGCACCGGGCAAGTAGCGATCGGGATCCTCCAAAGTGCCCTCTTCCTGCGCCTTCTTCTGCGCGCGAGCGTGAGAAATCGAAATGCCGATACTCGCGGCCACCAGCAGAGCAATAGCAACCCAGCGGACCAGGCCGGTAGCCTCACCAAGCATCACAATACCCACAGCCGCCGCAATCGCAGGCTCCAGGGACAGCACCACGCTATAAATATGCGCGGGCAACAGACGCAGCGAAGAAACCTCACCCAGCGCCGGCAGAGCAGAAGCCAGCAGACCCATCAGGCAACCAATAGCCAGCAGGTTCACATCCTGAGTGACCTTCAGCAGGTTGTTGCCGCTAATAAGGAACGGGAACGGCAGAACCAGCAGAGTAGAGACAACGTTACCCATGACCATGCCGCCCATGCCCGGGATGAGTGCGCCCACCTTCTCAGTCGCCAGAATATAGGCGGCACGAGAAATAGCGGTCAGGACCGAGAAAATCACACCCATCAGGGCGAAATCTTCAGGCTTCGCCTGGGACTCAGCCGTCAGAATCGCCATGCCCGTAAAGGACAGCGCAATCCACACCAGGTCCAGCTTGCGGCGCGACATAACCGTCGCCAGAACCAGCGGACCCATGAACTCAATAGCCACCGCAATCGCCAGCGGAACCTGCTCAATCGCCACATAGAAGAACGCATTCGCACCGGTCAGGGCGATACCAAGGACAATGACCGTCATCCATTGTTGACGGGTCCACGAACGAATCTGCGGACGGAAGAACGCCCACAGCAGGACAGAAGAAGTCAACAGGCGCAGAGTCACCACGCCCCAAGGGCCCAAATCGCCCATCAGCTGCTTAGCAAGAGCCGCACCGAACTGCGCCGAAATAATCGCGCCGGTCGCGTACGCAACACCCAGCCCCTGAGTCGCCAGGGGAGAACGCGCAGCATTGGGCGTATGGGTGGAAGAAGTCATAGCAATCCTTATTAGTCCAGAAGAGGTGTCAGCCGCTATCTGTCATCAGGCGCGACCCTGAATCGTCGTGAAACAGGTCACGCACTATGCAAACAATGAATAGTGTGTAATCTACGACAATTTTACGCGCTTTAAAATCCGGCGCAAATAAAGACCAAAACACCTTAACAAGCAGACAAAAAACAACACGCCCTCGGTGAAATTTCACCCCCGCACCCCACAACAACCCTCCATATCCAGGAAATATTCACCCAGCCGTGATTTACTGAGAGCATGCTTGACCCGAAGAAGTCTCTATTCGATGAAGACGGCAACCCCCGTCCCGCGCTAACCACCACCCTCGACAACGTACTGCGCATGCAACGACCGCTCGCGCTGTCCATCGTCAAAAAACTCCGTGAAGCGCACCCCGACGAAACCCCCGAACAAATCCACAAGCGCCTCGACCGCACCTACCTGCGCGACATCACCGCCATTGGCGGCGTCACCGGCGCATCCGCATTCGTGCCCGGCGTCGGCACCGTCACCTCCATGAGCCTGTCCGCGCTCGCAGTCGGCGGCTACCTCGAACGCACCGCACTCTACGCCCAGGCAGTCGCAGAACTGCACGGCGTGCACGTACACGACGCCGAAACCGCCCGCTCCATGGTCATGGCAATCATGCTCGGCGAAGAAGGCTCCCAGCTCATGAACACCGTGCTGCTGCAGACCGGCAAGGCAGGCGGCGTCTCCAACAAGTGGGGCATGCTGCTTGGCAACTCCTCCAGTGGCAAGATGTTTAGCGTCGAGCGCACCATCCGCAACCTGTTTATCCGCCGATTCCTCACCCGCCAGACTGGCGCGCTGCTCGGCCGTGCACTGCCCTTCGGCGTGGGTGCAGTCGTTGGTGGCGGTGCAAACCTGACCCTCGGCAAGGACGTTGTGCGCAACACCCGCCGTGCCTTCGGCGACGCACCCGCCTACTTCCCCGCAGAGCTCATGATCACCCCGCGTGCACCGCGCGTACAGGGCGGCGAAGGTTCGGAAAGCCCCTCCGGTGTGGCTGGTGCCCTCCTCAAGGGCGTCAAGGATGCAGGTAAGGCGGCAGGCAAGGTCTTCACCCGCGGCAAGGGCCACGACACCGAAACCGGCCACCGCCGCATGCTCGGCCGCTAAAATCCATACTGACCAGCCGAACATAGCAAAGACCCAACACACTAAAGACCCCGGCTCCTTATCTCAGGGAACCGGGGTCTTTAGTGTTTAAGCCGTTAGTAGGCGCTACAGGTTACGCGTTCTTCGCGTGATCGAGCAGCTGAGCCGCAATACCGTTGTAGGTGTGCGGAGTCAGAGCCGACAGACGCGCCTCAGCCTCGGGGGAGAGGCCCAGAGTAGCCACAAACTCCTTCAGGCGAGCGGCATCCACGCGGTGACCGCGAGTCAGCTCCTTCAGACGCTCGTACGGGTTCTCCATGCCGGGAACACCCGCGATAGCCTCCGCGCGCATCACCATCTGGATTGCCTCAGCCAGGACCTCCCAGTTGGAATCCAGATCAGCAGAAATAACGTCGGTCGCAATATCCAGACGCTGCAGACCCTTCACCACATTGGAGATAGCCAGCACCGAGTGACCAAACGCCACACCGATATTGCGCTGCGCCGACGAGTCAGTCAGGTCACGCTGCCAACGAGAAGTCACCAGGGTCGAACCCAGCGAATCCAGTAGAGCGTTGGACAGCTCCAGGTTAGCCTCCGCGTTCTCAAAGCGAATCGGGTTCACCTTGTGCGGCATGGTAGACGAACCGGTCGCACCAGCCACCGGAATCTGACGGAAGAAACCAATCGAAATGTAGCTCCACACATCGGTGCAGAGGTTGTGCAGCACGCGGTTGAAATGAGCGATATCCGAGTACAGCTCAGCCTGCCAATCGTGCGACTCAATCTGAGTGGTCAGCGGGTTCCAAGTCAGACCCAGGTGCTCCACAAAACCACGAGAAATCTTCTGCCAATCAGTGCTCGGCACCGAGGCGTAGTGTGCGGCGTAAGTACCGGTCGCACCATTAATCTTGCCGAGGAACTCGGTCGCCTTCACGTGCTTGACCTGGCGCTTCAGGCGGTAGGCGAGCACGCCCATCTCCTTGCCCAGGGTGGAGGGGGTCGCCGGCTGACCGTGAGTGCGGCACAGCATCGGCACGTCGCGGCCGTCCTCAGCCAGCTTCAGCAGAACCTCAATCAGCTCCTCCGCGGCGGGGATCCACACGTTCTCAACGGCGTCCTTGATGCCCAGCGCGTAGGAGAGGTTGTTAATGTCCTCAGAAGTGCAGCCGAAGTGAACCAGCGGCACCAGGTGACCCAGGCCCAGGCCCTCCAGGCGGCGGCCAATGTAGTACTCGACCGCCTTCACATCGTGAACGGTGACAGCCTCAATCTCAGCCAGCTCCGCCACAGAATCAGCGTTGAAATCGGTCACGATGGCGCGCAGGCCCTTCTTCTGTTCCTCGCTCAGCGGGGACAGACCCGGCAGCACCTCGTGCTCGCACAGGTAAATGAACCACTCAACCTCAACGTGGATGCGGTCGCGGTTCAGAGCCGCCTCAGAAAGGTAGTTGGTCAGGGGTGCGGTCACGGATGCGTAGCGTCCGTCGAGGGGGCCCAGCGCAAGTTCGCCGGTGCCCAGGTCAATACGGCCAGAAGGCAAGAAGGTGTTATTGGTGTGAGACATAGCTCTATTTTTGCATGAATTCGCTGAAAAAAAGAGGCGGGAAGAGCATATGGACGTGACGGGCGGCTTGGTTAGTTACAGAAATATGACAAAACGAGGGGGCGCGGAGGGGGCATTTTTTAGGTTTTGAGGACGCAAAACGTGCGAATTTTTCGAAACAAGCCTGAGTTATCCACAGGTTGGCGTACTCAGCCTGCACGGTCACCGCGGCAGATTTAGCCTAAAACAAACCCGAACACAGGACAGAAATAGGCACACAAACAACCAGTCCAACCACCGAAAGGACGCCCCGTGAACACGATCGTCGACACCGCACCGCCTCCCGCACCCCAGCTGCCCCGCATCGAACCAACCGATATCCTCCGCGCAGCAGGACACATGGGCATCGGCACCGCCGCCGGCCACGCCCTCGCCGAGCAGCTCATGGCAGCCGCCACCCTCGCCCGCGCCAAAGGCGCAGAACTCTCCCACAGGATGCGCACCGAAGCCCAAGAAATCCGCACCGCACACCAACGCGCCAACGAACTCAACGGCGAACACTGGGCATCCGAAGCCGGACGCGCCTACCGGCGACAACTCGAAGAGCACCGCGAAAAAATCCGACACCAAGCCGAACAAGCCGAAGGCACCGCCGCCATGATCGCCGCCGCCGGTGAAGAACTCGCCAATGACCTCACCGCCAAAGCGCAGGCTATCAAAGCCGCCGCCTCCGCCGTAGATAACCTACTCGGAAAACTCGCCGACGGTGCCGCCGACGCCCTCGAAAAACTCAACCCCGGCGAAATCATCGCCCGCTCAGGCGTGCAAAAAGCCCAGTCAACGCTCGATTCGCTCATGCACGTGAGCCTCCCCGACGGGCTGAGCTCGCTCATCCGAACCCACTAGCCTCACCCTAGGAGACACCATGATTACCGGACCCACCGTTGCGCCCATCGGTGACCTCAGCAACTCCGCAGGGCCCACCTCAGGTACTATTAGCGTCGCCCTTGAAGAAATGCCCGCCATCGCTGACGGGCTCGATATTGTCAGCCGCACCTGCGCCGACCGCACCATGCCGATTCTTGGTATTGCCGCCGAAACCCGGTTCTTCCTCGGCATCAACGGACGCGCCCAGCAGGCTGCCGCCCTCTGCGATGGCCTCGCTGCAGAGCTCGGTATTAGTGCCGCAAAGTTCGGCGCCACCGCAGCCGTTGTCCGAGTCGCCCACAGCTCCTACCTGCAGACCGAAAATATCGTCGCAGGCTGGTTCGACTCCATGGGCATCGCAAAGGACGGCAAGCTACCCGACGGACGCAGCACCCGAGACCACCTGCGCGGACTCATCGCCGAAGAACCCGGCGAAGCTAACTACCTCTTGAAGCTCACCATTCCCGAGCTCGGGTACTTCTCGGCATCTCGGACGCTACCGTATTCGCCTATCATTGCGGGTATTCTCTTCGGCGCCACCGCCTACATGGATGCCAAATTGAATCCCGAAATTGCGCGTCAGCGAACAATTGACCGCGTTGCAGACATGTTGGGTATTCCGCGAGGATTCGCTCGAATGACACTGGGCGGTGGCCTATTCAGTATCTTCAGTACCGTCAAATCCGGAATCGATACCTATCTTGGTACCAAGGCTCATAATATTCGGACCGCTTCTGCCGATGAATACGGTATTGCTACGCATCGTGGCGAGAAAAGCCAGCTCTCTGTAGGCGCCAGCTCGGAACGTCTGCTGGCTGCTGCTAAGGCGCAGGATCAGGAATTTGAGCGTTCCCGACAGAACCCCTCGACCGCTGAACGCAGTGCCGTGCTCGTCACCGTCATGTACGAAGCAGGACACGAAGGCGACCCCTCCCATGCTCTATATGTGGTGAGCATTCCTGGTACTAACTTTAACTCATGGGGCGGATCTATCATAGATGTCCCTGGTGCTCTTCGCGAAGCATTGGGCAAAGATACTCTGGAGAACCCCGCCTACCAGATGGTTTTGCAAGCCCTCCGCGATGCCGGTGCGCCGCAGGGTGCCCGTGTGTACTTGGAAGGCTTCAGCCAGGGAGCAATGACCGCCTACAACATGGCGAATAGTACTGAAGTTGCCAAAGAAATCGATATTGTGGGTGTCTACGCTCAAGCCGCCCCGCTACGAGGCTTGCCAGCCAAACGCCGTGGTTTTGCCGTGGACTACGTGGAAGGAGACGGAGACCCGGTTCCTGACTCAGCTGTGAATCCTCTTGCCCAAATTTTCGGGGGAACGTGGCGCCCTGATGAACGTGACACGGTAATCACCGTCGATAACCATGAGCATCATGGTGAAAATTACGACGAAGCCCTACACCGTGAAGGGCATAGTAGCAAGGTGCCTGGCGGCATGCACACCGCAATGGACGGTAAAGAGTATGTGCTGGGGGAACAGAAGGTAACCTCAGCCTCAAGCCTGCCGGACGGTCTGCCTCCCGCTCTACGAGTAGATATAACTATCAAACGTACCGAGAGCTACACCGCGGCAGCCCTTGCATCAGGAACTGTGCCTGGTGACTTGGGTATAGCTGATAGGGCTGATAAGAAGACAGGGGGACGGCTGCATCTAGCAAAGCGTGCAGTGCAAGCCGGTATCGAAAATACGCGGCAGAATGTCGAAGACACTGTCTCAGACGTCCAACAGGGCATGGAGATTGTCAAGCAGAAGGCAGAGGGTCTCCAGCGAGAAGCTGGAGAAACCGTACAGGCGGCTGCTAAGCAAATCCCCGCCGTCATCGAGGGCGTCCAAAAGACCCTCCCTCACCCCGAGCCGACTCCGCAGGAAAAGCCTCAGAACCCGAAGCCTGCATGGCCCGAAACCCCCGTGCCGCAGATGCCCAAGGTGCCCCTCCTGCAGGGATACAACCCGCAGAATATTCCACCCGCCATCAAGATGCCGGTGGACCTGAGCCGTCCGGAGCCTGCGCCCATCAAGATGCCCGCTCGAATCGAGGCAGAGGGACAGCTACCTCCTGCAAGTCTGATCCCGCCGGACATCCTGCCCAAACCTACAGATCTGCAGACGCACATCGAAAAGACTGTTACTCAGCCAATCATCGATCGCCTGCAGCTCCCTAATGCAGGTTCTGTGCTCAAGAATCATCCAATCTTCGGAGCCGGGCAAGGCGGAGATTACGACGGCAGCGAGTCGCTCGTCCCCACTCTGCCGGACCTGAAACCTGTGCGCATGCCAATGTTCCCGCCCGAGAACATCGACCCCGGGTTCCGCGCCCCAGGCCCTCCCGAGGATCTGACTCCCCTCGAGGAGCGTGAACCCCTGATGGTCTAAACACCGAGTCTAAAAGCACCAATCTCAAGGACTCTGTATCTCAAAGACTCGGTGGAGGGTGGAGGGGACGAGTAGAGTAGAGAAGAGAAAAGGAGGGGCGCCACCGGGAACAACCCCGGCGGCGCCCCTCCATCTTTGCGTACAGCGCTCGCGGTCAGTATCTGTTGCCTGCACGGTTACAGCCTGCTCGCGACCTGCTCTCCAGGTGAGAAGCGTTAGCCTCCGAGCCGCCCGCAGGCACATACTGGAACCATGAGCCAGTCAGCTGAACACGCCAACATCCCGGTCCGCCCCGTCTTCAACACCCTGCCCAGCTACGCGGCAGGCAAGCCGCCCGCACCCGTTGAAGGCCTCACCCAGTACAAGCTCTCCTCGAACGAGAACCCGCTGGGCCCCGTACCCGAGGTCGCGCGCGTCCTCGCAGAATTTGCGACCGCGCACCGCTACCCCGACCCGCTCTCCACCGCCCTGCGCCACAAGCTCTCCTCACGGCTCGGCGTGGACGCTGACGACATCGTCACCGGTGCCGGAAGCCTCGGCGCGCTCAATCAAATCCTCAAAACCTTCGCCGGCGTAAACGCTGACGGCGTGCAGGACGAAGTCATCTACGCCTGGCGCTCCTTTGAGGCATACCCGATTCTCGTCGGCATTATGGGCGCTCGCAGCGTGCAGGTGCCGAACCTGCCCGACGGCTCACACGACCTGGACGCCATGGCGGCAGCCATCACCGCCCGCACCCGCCTGATTCTGGTCTGCACCCCCAACAACCCGACCGGCCCCGCCGTCACCGAAAGTCAGATCCGTGCGTTCCTAGCGAAGGTGCCCGCCCACATCCCCGTGGTCATTGATGAGGCGTACTTCGAATTCTGCGCCGCCTCCACCGTGCCGGAAGGTGAAGAAGCCCCGCTGAACGGCCTGGACATCTACCGTGACTACGAGAACGTCATCATTCTGCGCACCTTCTCCAAGGCGCAGGGTCTGGCGGGTCTGCGTGTGGGCTACTCAATTTCGCACCCGCAGATTACGCAGCACCTGCGCGTGGCGGCAACCCCGTTCGCCGTGACGGCGCTGGCTGAGGCGGCGGCTATCGCCTCCATCGAGCATGAGGATGCGGTGATGGAGCGTGTGAGCCACCTGGTCGCTGAGCGTGAGCGCGTGACCGCTCGACTGCGCGAGCTGGGCTACGATTTCCCGAGCACTTACGCGAACTTCGTGTGGCTGCCTCTGGGGGAGCGCACGGGTGAGTTTGTGCAGCTGATGTCTGAGCATGCGCTGTCGGTGCGTGCGTTCGGTACCGAGGGTGTTCGCGTGAGCATTGGTGAGGTGGAGGCGAATGACCGTTTCCTCTCGCTCTGTGAGGTCTTCGCGAAGGGGCTCTAGAGCGTCTTGTGAAGGGGTGGGGGTACCCACTCGGCCCTAATTGAACAATGTACTATTTTCCCTTGTCGAGGTTTGTTTGGGCTTTTCAAATGGTTCTCGCGCGGGAAAAATGATGGCCGAAAAAGCTCTCAATAGTTAAATTAAACCTCCCATATATTCTCGAAAAAGAATATATGGGAGGTTTAATTTAATGATGTTCAAATAGTGAATGACAGGGCATAATACACTGCGTTATCAGCGTAACTGCCGCGAGATAAAGCCGAAAAGAGTAGACTGGTAACTATATATGCCCAGACCCTCACAGGCTTGCCGGAATACCTCAAACCCTGCACCATCAGGTGAAAGTTGAGACTAAAACCCAAGCCGCTGAGGGCCAAGCCCTCGTCACGTGTGGAGGTTAGATGCACGAGAACGACAAGTACCCCGGAGTGCCCGAACGCATCCAGCTCATGGATGAAAACGGCACCGTACACGAACACCCCACCTACAGCCGGTACATCGAAGACGTCAACGCAGACACCCTGCGCGAGGCATACCGCCTCATGTACACCACCCGCCGATTCGACGACGAGGCAACCGCCCTGCAGCGCCAGGGTCAGCTCGCCCTCTGGGTACCCAGCCGAGGCCAGGAAGCCGCACAGGTCGGATCCGCACTCGCCTACGCACCCAACGACTACATCTTCCCCTCCTATCGCGAGCACGCCGTCGCCCTGACTCGTGGCGTGGACTTCCGCGACCTGATCACCATCTTCCGCGGTTCCACCACCCACGGCTGGGACATGAAGGCGCACAACTTCCACACCTACACCAAGGTGCTTGCCGCCCAGACCCTGCACGCCGTCGGCTACGCCATGGGTCTGAACTTCGACGCCGACATTGAAGCTGAAACCGGCACCCGCCGCACCGGTCAGGGTCAGGCAACCGACCCCGCCGAGGACACCCAGAAGCCCGCCGTGGCGGTCTACTTCGGCGACGGCTCCTCCACCGAGGGTGACGCACACGAGTCCATGGTTTTCGCTGCCTCCTATAACGCGCCGGTGCTCTTCTTCGTGCAGAACAACCGCTGGGCTATCTCGGTGCCCTTCGAGGTGCAGTCCCGCGTTCCGGTGTCTACCCGCGCCGCAGGCTACGGCTTCGAGGGTATTCGCGTGGACGGCAACGACGTTCTCGCCGTGCTGGCTGCAACCCGCTACGCCATGGAAAAGATTCGCGCCGGCGAAGGCCCCGTGCTGATTGAGGCTGAGACCTACCGCCTCGGCCCGCACACCACCGCGGATGACCCCACCAAGTACCGCACCGACGCCGACCTGGAAGGTCCCCTGCGCCGCGACCCCATGCTTCGCCTGGAGAAGCACCTGCGCGAGCAGGGCTACGCCGATGATGCCTTCTTTGAAGAGGTTGCAGAATCTGCACAGCAGGTCGCGAACGGCGTGCGTGAGGCAGTGCTGAACTCCGAGGTTGCCGACTTTGAGTATTTCTTCGACCGCGTCTACGTGCAGGAACACCAGCAGGTGGAAGACGACCGCGAGTTCTACCGTAACTACGTTGCAGGCTTTGAAGAGGAGTAAGCATGAGCGAGAAAATTGAACGTTTGACCCTCGCCAAGGCGATTACCCGCGGCCTGGAAGATGCCATGGAAGCCGACCGCACCGTCGTCATGCTCGGTGAGGATATCGGCAAGCTCGGCGGCGTGTACCGTGTGACCGAGGGCCTGCAGGCGCGCTTCGGCAACCGCCGGGTCATGGATGCGCCCCTGGGTGAGTCCGGCATTATCGGCACCTCCATCGGTATGGCGCTGCGCGGCTACCGCCCCGTGCCGGAGATCCAGTTCGACGGCTTCGTGTTCCCCGCCTACAACCAGATCACGAGCCAGCTGGCGAAGATCCACAACCGCACCGATAAGCAGTACACGGTGCCGGTGACTATCCGCATTCCGTACGGTGGCGTGATTGGTTCGGTGGAGCACCACTCCGAGTCCCCGGAGGCGCTGTTCGCCCACACCGCGGGTCTGCGTATTGTGACCCCTTCGACCCCGCACGAGGCGTACTGGATGACCCGCAAGGCGATTGAGTGCCCCGACCCGGTCATTATTTTTGAGCCGAAGCGCCGCTACTGGCTCAAGGGTGAAGTGGACTTTGGCGACACTTCCTTTGATCCGTTTAGCGCCCAGGTGGTGCGTGAGGGTACGGACGCGACCATCGTTGCGTACGGTCCGCTGGTGCCGGTTGCTCTGGCTGCGGCAGAGGCTGCCGTGGAAGATGGCCGCTCGATTGAGGTCATCGACCTGCGCTCGATTTCGCCGCTGGACGTGCCAACCGTTGCCGCTTCGGTGGCGAAGACTGGCCGCCTGATTGTCGCGCATGAGGCGCCGACCTTCGGCGGTATGGGCGGTGAGTTGGCTGCGGCGATTACGGAGCGTTGCTTCTACAGCCTGCAGGCGCCGGTGATTCGCGTGGGTGGCTACTACATGCCGTACCCGGTGTCCCGTGTTGAGGAAGAGTACGTGCCTGATATTGACCGTATTCTTGAGGCAGTTGACCGCGCTTTTGACTACTAGGCATTCCCTGATCTGACGTATCAGCGTGTTGCGCTATGGCGGGTTGCGAGCCCGCACAGAATATTCCGTATAGGGTATATGCCCTAGTGAGAGGTAAAAATGTCCCAGATTTTCCCGCTCCCTGACGTGGGCGAAGGCCTGACCGAAGCAGAAATCCTCAGCTGGAAGGTGGCAGTCGGCACCGAGGTCGCCATCAACGACGTCCTCGTCGAAATTGAAACCGCGAAGAGCGTCGTGGAACTTCCCTCGCCCTTCGCCGGCACCGTCGAGGCTTTGATGGTCGCCGAAGGCGAAACCGTTGAGGTGGGCACCCCGATCATCAGCATCTCCGGCGGCGACAACGCACCCGCAACTCCAGCGGCACCCGCCGCGGCAGAGGCTGAGTCCGGCACCGCACTGGTCGGCTCCGGCCCCAAGGCGGACGCTGTGAAGCGCCGCGCCCGCAAGCGCCCCGCCTCCGCACCCCAGCCCGCACAGGCTGCTACGGCACCGGTCGCACCGGCTGTTCAGGCACCCGTGGCGCACACCCCCGCCGACTCGGCGAACCGCAACCAGGGCCTGCTGAGCGAGCTGGCTGAGCGTGCCTCCCGCTTTGTGGAGAACACCCCGCTGAACTCGGTGGTGCAGCGTCTGGCGCCCGAGCCCGCAGCGGCTCCCGCGCCGACTTTGGCTCCCGAGCAGGTTCCGCACCGCCCGACCCTCGCGCCGCCTCCGGTGCGTCTTGCCGCAAAGGAGCTGGGTGTTGACCTGGCGAACGTGACTGCTACCGGTGCGCGCGGCCAGGTGACCAAGCAGGATCTCATGAACTATGTGGCGCACCTGAGCGACGTGCAGCATAGCGGCGCCCGCCAGCCGTTCTGGCAGCCCGCAGCCACCCCCGGTGACCGCATTGAGCGCATCCCGGTGCGTGGCGTGCGTAAGGCTACCGCGAAGGCGATGGTTTCTTCGGCGTTTAGCGCCCCGCACGTGTCCATCTTCGTGGATGTTGATGCCTCCCGCACCATGGAGTTCGTGAAGCGCCTGAAGAAGTCCCGCCACTTTGAGGGCGTGAAGGTCACCCCGCTGCTGGTGCTTGCCGCCGCGGTCATTTGGGCTGCTGAGCGTAACCCGCAGGTCAACGCGACCTGGACCGATAGCGAGATCCAGATTAAGCACTTCATGAACCTGGGTATTGCTGCGGCGACCCCGCGCGGTCTGATGGTTCCGAACATTAAGGACGCTCAGGAGCTGTCCCTGCGTGAGCTGGCTATTGCGCTGAACAACCTGACCACTCGCGCCCGTGAGGGTAAGACTCAGCCCGCTGAGATGGCGAACGGTACCCTGACCATTACGAACATCGGTTCGCTGGGTATTGATACGGGTACCCCGATTATTAACCCCGGTGAGGTGGCGATTGTTGCCTTCGGTACGATCAAGCAGAAGCCGTGGGTGGTTGATGGTGAGGTTATTCCTCGCTGGGTGACGACCCTGGGCGGCTCCTTCGATCACCGTGTGGTGGATGGCGACCTGTCGGCTCGTTTCATGGCTGATGTGGCTGCGATTCTTGAGGAGCCTGCACTGCTGCTGGATCACTAGGCGGCATGTTTTAGCTAGTCGGTGTTTTATTGCTGGGTAGATAATGCTGTTGAGATAGAGAAAACCTCCGGTACCTTACGTAAGGTACCGGAGGTTTTCTGTATTCTCTAACGCCGAGGTGCGCGCTTAGAAACCTAAGTTAGGCGTCCTCGCGTGCCACCTGGTCGCTCGGGTACTTGTCCACGCGGCGGTGGTACAGGCGTCCCAACAGGCCGCCGAGGATAGCGCCGAGGAAGCTCAACGACAGAACCAGCAGAACCGCGAGTAGGCCGTTCGCGAAATCGCCCGCAATCAGCTTCTGCAGGGACAGGGACGCGACACCGTTCTGGAACAGCTGAGGCGTGAGGAAGGTCGCCAGGGATCCGAGGATGAGCGCCATAATCTGCCAGAGCCACACGGCAATGCCCTGCTTCGCGCCGGCGAATCGTGCCATGCGTCCCGCAGCGTAACCGCCCACCAGGTAGGCGAAGAAAATGAGCACACTCAACGCCACCGCGACCGGCACGGCGTTCGACGCGCCGCTAAAGAGTCGGGAGACCACCGTGGCGTAGTCGATGGACTCGCTCTGACCGGTCAGGGTCAGCCACGACTGGATGACCCACAGGCCACCGTCCATGAGGGAGATGGTGATTAGCCAGCCGAGCAGGCCGGGCAGCAGGTGCATGCGGGAGTAGCGGCTCTTCTGCATGGACAGCGCGGTTGCGGCGGTGAGGATGGGTTCCGAGCCAGCGGCATCACCTGCGGGGGCGGGGATAACGAAGTGGTCATCATTCGCCGGATTAGCCTGCGGGGCACTGGGCGCCGCATGGGCGTTGCCGGGTGCGGGCACCTCGTAGCTTGCCGCTGCGGTCGGTGCGGTAGCGGGGGCAGGGGTCGCGCCGCCGCGTACGTTGTCCGCGCTGGGGGCCGCAGGCTTGTCGAGCCAGCTGAGGTTATCGGTAGCGGGTTCGCCCAAGTCAGCACCGGATTCCGCGCCCTGCGAGGTAGCGCTGGGGGAGAGGACCGGCTGGGTTGCGGTAGCCGCCTCGGCGAGGGGGCGGGTCGCATCCTGCGAGGACTGTGCGGAGGACTGCGCCGAAGAGGCCGCCTCGCGCGCCTTTTCGTGGGCGCGGCGTGCGGCGTTCAAGTCCTCATCGGTCAGAACCACGGTGGGGTCGTCGGAGGAGAATGCCGCCTCCCACAGGTCACTTTCGGTGGGAGTGGACGCCGCGGCGGCCGGGCGCTGCTGCGGGGTGTTGTTTTGTGCGTTCATTAAATCCTTTGGATTCTAGTCCTGGGTGCTGATTTAGCGGTTGCGGTCAGCGTAGAAGGCGTGTGCTTCTTCCAGGGCTTCTGCGGAGTAGGTGTGCGGGTATGCCGGGCGTTCGTTCTCGTCCAGAGTGCGGATGACGCGGCCGGGGTTGCCCACCACGAGGGAGTTAGCCGGGACGTCCTTGGTGACGACGGTGCCCGCGCCAATCACGGAGTTCTTGCCGATGGTCACACCGCCCAGGATGATGGCGCCGCCACCAATCCAGACGTTGTCTTCAACGGTGATGGGCTCGCCACCTTCCCAGTATGCGGCGCGGTCGACCGGGTTGAGCGGGTGGGTGGGGGTGAGGAACTGTACGTTGTTGCCGACGAGCACGGTGGAGCCGATGCGGATCGGGCAGACGTCCAGGAAGACGCAGCCAAAGTTGAAGAAGGAGCCGTCACCAATATAGGTGTTCACGCCGTAGTCGAAGCGTGCGCCGGGGCGGATGTGCGAGTGCTCGCCCAGGTGGCCGAGGTGTTCACGGTAGACGTGCATTGCCTGTGCCTGCTCACCGCGTGCGTAGTGTTCTTCGGCGAGGACGGTTGCAGCGTGGATGCGCTTAGTCTGCGCGGCGCATTCGGCGTCGGGCATGTAAGCGGCGCCGGAGACCATGCGGTTGAAGATGTCGCCGTTGGGGCGCTGCGGGGTGTGCATTAGTGGGCTCCTCCCAGAAGGTAAGCAAGTGCGATGATGGCCATTCCGAACAGGATGACGACTCCTCCGGCGATGGCGAATCGTTTGGAAATTTCGCGGAGGAGCTTCTTGAACTGTTCGTCAGTGATGTCTTGCTGTCGTTTACTCATGCTTTAAGTATCCCAGAGTTGCTTGGGTTTACCTTAGTGTTTCGGCGTTTATTGCGGTATCTGGGGCGGGTGTACCGTGTGATTTTCGGCGTGGAAAGAAACGGTGCTGAGTTGAAGCCTGCGGGTGTGGGAAGGCACAATCAATGCATGACTGAGGCTCAGAAGAACACGAACCTGCAGGATGCGGCGGCACCTGCATCCCCCGCTGGCGTATCGGCTGGTGCGCATCCGTTGGCACATCGCCCCTGGTTGAAGAATTATTCCCCGTGGACTGCCCGCGATATTGAGCTGCCCGAAACCTCGCTGAGCCACCTCATTGACGAGGCGGTCCGCACCGTACCCCACAAGGTGGCGCTGGAGTTCTTTGGCGCGACCACGACCTATGCCGAGTTGGGGGATCAGATTGAGCGTGCTGCGGAGGGTCTGCGTGTGGCTGGTGTGCAGGCGGGTGACCGTGTGGCGCTGATTTTGCCGAACTGCCCTCAGCATATTGCGGCGTTCTACGCGATTTTGCGCCTGGGCGCGATTGTGGTGGAGCATAACCCTCTGTACACGGGCGCGGAGTTGCGCCACATGTTTGAGGATCACGGCGCGAAGGTCGCGATTGTGTGGGATAAGATTGCCTCGCATATTACGGGTCTTCCGGCGGATATCCGCCCGAACCATATTTATTCGGTGAACATGATTTCGGCGATGCCCGCGCTGATGCGTACCGCGCTGAAGCTGCCGTTGAAGAGCGCGCGTGCTTCGCGTGAGAAGCTGACCGGTCCTGCGCCGGGTACGGTGTCGTGGGCTCAGCTGGTGAAGAGCGAGCGTATTGACCCGTCGCATCGCCGCCCGACGGCGCACGATATCGCGCTGCTGCAGTACACCTCGGGCACGACCGGCCTGCCGAAGGGCGTGATGCTCACGCACCGCAACCTGGAGTCTAACGGCCGCATGGGTGAGGCGTGGATTAACCCGGGTGATGACGAGGTCATTTACTCGGTTCTGCCGCTGTTCCACGCCTACGGTATGACCCTGGGCGTGACGATTGCGTCGCTGTGCCGTGCCCGCCTGGTGCTGTTCCCGACCGTGGACATGGACCTGATTCTGAAGGCGATGAAGAAGACCCGCCCGACCATTCTTCCTGCGGTTCCGCCGGTGTATCGCCGCCTCATGGATGAGGCGAAGAAGCGCGGCGTGTCCCTGGAGGGTATCCGTTACGCGGTCTCTGGCGCGATGAACCTGCCGCCTGAGCTGGTTGCCGAGTGGGAGGAAGCATCCGGCGGTTTCATGGTGGAAGGCTACGGCCTGACCGAGTGCGCGCCGCTGGTGTCCTGCAACCCGCTCAATGACACTCGCCGTGCCGGTTTTATTGGTGTTCCGTTCCCCTCCACCGATATTCGTGTGGTGGACCCGGAGACCGGCGAGGACGTGCCTGATGGTGAAGAGGGCGAGCTGTGGGTGAAGGGCCCTCAGCGTTTTGCTGGCTACTGGAAGCGTGAGGACGAGACGGCGAAGACCATCACTCCCGAGGGTTGGCTGCGTACCGGCGATATTGTGCGCTTGGATGAGGACTACTTCATTCAGATTGTCGACCGTATTAAGGAAGTTATTATTACCGGCGGTTTCAACGTCTCCCCGACGGAGGTTGAGGTCGCCCTCAAGCAGCACGATATGGTCGCGGATGCGGCGGTCGTCGGTATTCCGCTGCCCGCCGGTGGTGAGATGGTCGTTGCCGCTGTGGTTGCCGCCCCGGGCCGGGTGGTGCAGGAGCATACTCTGCGTGAGCACTGCTATTCGAAGGTGACCCGTTATAAGGTTCCGCGCCGCATCGTGGTGGTGGATGATCTGCCCCGTTCGATGCTGGGTAAGGTTCTGCGCCGTAAGGTGCGTGAGCAGCTGATTGCTTCGGGCGAGTTCGATCAGTAGGTTGATTCCCCACCCGCCCGTAACGGGTGGCACTATGGACGCCGGCTTGGGTTTTTGTACCCCGGGCCGGCGTTTTGTGTGCGCCTGAATACACCGTCAATGACGCTTTGTGACCTGGCAAATAATCACCGCATGACGAATTGTGACAAAATATGACGACCTTGACGTTCTGTGTCTCATGAATAGCCATTAACTTCCACACCCGCCCTTGTGCGTGCTGTAATTGTCCCATCATCATTCCCATCGGATGTGCTAGTACCAACGTGAGCACCCGGCGGAACGCATCATCATTCAACAGAAAGATTCATAGCCGTGAAGAAGTTTGCTGCTGCACTCGCAATTGTCCCCATGGTCTTTGGCCTGGCAGCCTGCGGTTCCACCAACTCCTCCTCTTCCTCCTCTTCCGCATCCAAGAAGGTCACCATCGGTGTGGTTGGCTCTGAGAAGTTCAACAAGACCCTGAAGGAAGAAGCTAAGAAGCAGGGTATCGACATTGAGTTCAAGGAGTTCAGCGCTTACACCGAGCCGAACCCCGCACTGGACGCCGGTGACATCGACATGAACCGCTTCCAGCACATCGCGTACCTGTCCAACTACAACGTGAGCGCTAACAAGGACCTGCAGATTGTCGGCCCGACCGTCATCTACCCGATGGCTCTGTTCTCCAAGAAGCACTCCAAGTTGGCTGACATCCCCCAGGGCGGCGAGATCGTTATCCCGAACGACACCGTGAACGAAGCACGCGCTCTGAAGCTGCTGAAGACCAACGGCCTGGTTACCTTCAAGAACGCTGATGTTGACGCACCCACCATCGACGACGTGGACACCGCTAACTCCAAGGTGAAGGTCACTCCCGTCGACGCAACCCAGACCGTGGTTGGCATGGAGTCCGCTGACGGCGCAGTCGTCAACAACGACTTCCTCAAGGATGCAGGCCTGAAGCCCGCAGACGCACTGGCTCAGGACGACCCCAAGACCGACCCCTCGGCAATCAAGTACGTGAACCTCTTCGTTGCTCAGAAGGACAAGGCTGACGACGAGACCTACAAGAAGATTGTTGAAATCTTCCACACTAAGCCCGTCATGGATGTTGTTCAGGAAGAGACCCGCGGCACCGCTGTTGAGGTCAACGTGAGCACCGACGAGCTGCGTCAGTCCCTGGCTAACGAAGAAGCCAAGCTGCGCGCCAAGAAGTAATCTTCTAAATACACGCCTCCTCTAGGCATACGCAAAGGCGGTAAGTCTAAGCACCCGATGCGGGTCACGACAGGCTTACCGTCCTTTGCGTAACGGCGTTAATGCCCTTTAGCGCCCCAACCACGACATACAACGGATACAAACTTATGAGTGAACTGGTACAGAGCTTCGGTGACAGCACCGAGCCCATGGTGGTTCTGGACGGAGTCTCCAAGGTCTTCGGCAACGGCCCCAAGGCAGTAGTTGCTGTGGACAACGTCTCCCTCAGCATTAACCGCGGCGAAATCTTTGCAATCATCGGCTACTCCGGCGCCGGTAAGTCTACCCTGGTCCGCCTCATCAACGGCCTGGAAACCACCACCAGCGGCACCCTGACCGTTGGCGGCTTCGAGATTTCCGGTAAGCGCGACTCCGAACTGCGTGAAGCACGCACCAATATCGGCATGATCTTCCAGCAGTTCAACCTGATGAACTCCCGCACCGTGCTCGGTAACGTCGAGTTCCCGCTGAAGATTGCCGGCTGGTCTAAGAAGGACCGCCGCGAACGCGCCCTGGAAATGCTTGAGTTCGTGGGTCTTGCCGACCGTGCAGGTCATTACCCGAACCAGCTTTCGGGTGGTCAGAAGCAGCGCGTGGGTATTGCTCGTGCGCTTGCGACCAACCCTGCCCTGCTACTGGCTGATGAGTCCACCAGCGCACTGGACCCGGAAACCACTCATGAAGTTCTTGCGCTCCTTAAGCGTGTGAACCGTGAACTGGGTGTGACCGTCGTGGTGATTACCCACGAGATGGACGTGGTCTCCAGCATCGCTGACCGTGTGGCTGTCATGGAGTCCGGCCGAGTGGTGGAGCAGGGCAACGTCTACGACGTCTTCTCCAACCCGCAGACCGACGTGGCAAAGCTGTTTGTTGCGACCACCGTCAAGCTCGCCCCCACCGGCAAGGAAGCGGCTGAGCTGCGCGCAAACCACAAGGGTTACCTCATCAACGTTGAAATCGTGGAGGGTAACCAGGAACTCGGTAAGGTGCTGTCCTACCTGGGCGCCCGTAACGTCCGCTTCAACATTGTGGGCGGCGGTATTGAGACCCTGCAGGGTAAGGCGTACGGTACCCTCACCCTGGAACTCCTCGGCGAAATCACCAGCATTGATGCCGCCGTTGCCGAACTGAAGACCGTTGCCCGCGTGCAGGAGGTGCGCTAAATGTTTGCTACTACTCTTCCGCTGGCTGCGTCTAAGACGGACTGGTCCGAGTTCCTGCCCGAGAAGCTGCTCCCGGCTATCGGCGATACGTTCTACATGGTGTCTATCACCATGCTGTGTGCCGGTCTGGTCGGCCTGATTGTGGGTGCTCTGCTGTACACCACCCGTGAGGGCAACATCTTCCAGAACCGTTTCGTGTACACGATCCTGAACATTCTGGTGAACGTGATTCGCCCGATTCCGTTCATTATTTTGATTGCGGCTTTGGGCCCGCTGACGAGCGCCGTGGTGGGTACCCGCCTGGGCGTGAATGCGGCGGTCTTCGCGATGAGCTTCGGTGCTGCATTCGCTATTGCCCGTATCGTGGAGCAGAACATGGTCTCCATTGACCCGGGCGTGATTGAGGCGGCGCGTGCGATGGGCGCTTCAAAGCTGACCATCCTGTTCACCGTGATGATTCCGGAGGCGCTTGGCCCGCTGATCCTCGGTTACACCTTCCTCGTCATTGGCGTGGTGGATATGTCCGCTATGGCCGGTTACGTGGGTGCTGGCGGTCTGGGTAAGATCGCGATTGTGGACGGCTACCAGCGCTTCAACGATGAGATCACCTGGGCTGTTGTGGCGATTATTATCGTCCTGGTTCAGCTGGTTCAGTTCATCGGTAATACGCTGGCCAAGAAGGTTATGCGCCGATAGGCTCGTGCCCCTATAGGCACAGCTGATAAAGCATAGAAGACCCCCGGTCTGCTCTTGAAGAGCGGGCCGGGGGTCTTTTTTATGCTGCTACGAGGTGGAGGGCGGATGCCGCTTAGTTCTGCGCCGCCTCCAGGTACATATCCGGGGCAGGCTTACCGGTGGGAACGTCGTTGCTGCTGACCCAGGTGCGCACCAGCGAAAAAAGCATACGCACGTAGGAAAGAAGAAGAGAGGTGGGTGAAAGCAGCAGAGGAAGTGAAGACTGTTTACCGCTGTATCTGCGATAAGAACCTAGAAATGTTTAAGGCAGAGGAGCATCTGAAGCGCATTAAGACGACTTAGGATGCAAGTTTGCTGAGGAGAGAGAACGGGCTGGGAGCTTTAGCAGCTAAATACTATAGTTTGTAGTGGTGCAAATTATTATTGAATCGTTACTAAAATAATCTTGACTCCCATTTTGCTAATTGATATCATAAAAGTATTCCGGCTCACATTAAACTAGAGATATCATCAACAGCTATTGTCGGAGCCGGTATAGAAGGACGTGGAATCGCGTTCTACGCAGATTGGGGTATACCACCGCTGAAAGCAAAAATTGAATAAATATCTGAGGTGATTAAGTTGGTCGACACTAGATACATACCGGTACCTGAATTATGTTTCGCAGGTTATTCTTTCTATTATTTTACATCTTCGCATGATTCAATGTTTTATAATGTTGCCGGTATTTTAATTCTTTGTGGATTTGTTGGGTACTCTGCATATCGTGCAAATAAGAACTACGTACAACCTGCGGCATCCTTCATAAAATCCGTATTTTTTATGTTGGCTGTGGTAATTTTACAAGTGTATTGGCTTGACCCTTTGGCTCAGGTTGTAGTTCTACTTATGAGTATCCTGTACGCTTTTGTTTTCTATAAGCAACAGCCGAAATAAGCATCCTTGGAGTTCTAAAACACCTAGCATCACGAGAACCTGCCAATGTTCAGGTTCTCGTGATGTTTTGTATTGGTACCGTTTAGTGAGACTTTGGAAAAGTAGCGCTCCGCGAAAGTGCTGATGAGGTCAAAGGGCTACAAGAGCGGGTGCTAGAGAGGCAGCTGATAAGCATAGAAGACCCCCGGTCTGATCCTTGAGGAGCGGGCCGGGGGTCTTTCTTGATGCTACCTATCAGGCGAGGCTGTGGCGCGGTGAGGCGTCTGCGGTACGTGCTTAGTTCTGCGCTGCCTCAGACTATTGAGCTGCCTCAGACTGCTGTGCCGCCTCAAGCTTGGCGATCCAGGTGCGTGCCGCCTCCCAGAGCTGCGGGTCATTGAACGAATCGAAGCGCCCAAAACCGGCCGGTGCCTTTGCCGGGTCGGTGCCTTCCGGAACGTAAATCATGACCTTTGTACCGGCGTCACGTGCCGCCTGCGCGCCCGCGGGGGAGTCCTCGAACGCCAGCGCCTCGTGACCTTCAAAGCCGAGGCGACGTGCCGCCTCCAGGTACATGTCCGGGGCGGGCTTACCGGCCGGAACGTCGTTGCTGCTGACCCAGGTGCGCACCAGCGGGGTGTAACCGTAGCTTTCCATTTTCAGGGTCAGAATGTTCGCGGTGGAGTTCGACGCCACCGCAACCGGCATGTGCTCGCTCAGGAAGCCCAGGAACTTCTGCGCACCCTCAATCAGGTCCACGCCGGAGCTGATAACCTCGTGCTCGGTGGTGAGCAGATCCTTCATCACGCGTTCATGGTGCTCGGCGTACTCTGCGGAGGCGGTGTCCGGTTTCTGGCCGTTCTGCGCCTCGTAGGAGAGCAGGGCAAGCTCCTCGGCGACATCGGCTGCCGCCAGGCCGGTGAGGCGGTGCTCGACCTCTTCGGTGAAGGGAACAGACCAGCGTGCGAAAAGCTCACGCTGCACATCGTTCCAGACGGTCTCGGAGTCGAGGAGGATGCCGTCGCAGTCGAAGATTGCGCAGCGGGGGAACCAATCGGAGGGTACTGTGTGTTCAAACATAATGTCAGTCTCTCACAGGGCTTGAGGCTATGGAAGCGGTGGCCCGGTGCGTGAGAAAACATGCGGGGTTGCGCCTCGCCCACGGAACGAAAGACCGGGCGGGACGGAAAACCACATGAAGAAACCCTCCCGCCGCATCCTGAGAGAACGCAACGGGAGGGTAGCAACCGTACAGCTTAGAGAGCGGACACCGGCTTATGAGTCACCTGACGCATAAATGGAATGGTTGCCAGCAGGCCCGCATAGACCAGTACCAGACCCAGCGCAATAGCGCCGAAGGTCAGACCGAACATCTTCGCCAGAACCTCACCGGGAAGACCCTGCGCCGCAATCAAAGTCGTCAGCGGCAGACCCAGTAGTGCAGAAATCACGCTGATGAGCACCAGCGGACCGAAGACCACGGTAAGACGTGAAGCCTGCAGCAGCTTCGTGGGGGTACCCATCATATTCAGCGAAGAATACAGCGAACCGCGCTCGTAAATGGCGGCGCTCTGGTTCAGCACTGCGGAGAGGGTGACCAGCAGGTATGAGAAGAACAGCATGAGCAGCATGCCCTGGAACATGTCCTGCATGATGGTCATGAAGGGGCCGGCAGCGGGACCGGCTTGCTTCGCGTCTTTGCTCATCTCACCCGCCAGAATCAGGATGGGGCCGAAGAAGGTCACCAAGAAGGTCGACAGTGCCACACCCGAAACCTGACGCCACGCACCGCGCGGGGACTCCAACACCGCACGGTAACCCAGCAGAACCGATGCCTTCTGGGTCATGCGCACACGAATCTTTGCGTATGCCCACACCAGGAAGGTGCCAATCCAGTCGATGGCAAGCATCATCAGCAAACCCGGCAGAGCAATGAAAACCGCCAGGTTCTTCATGGCGCTATCGGCACCGCCGTCCTGGAAGGGTGAGAACATGCTGAAGCCCCTGGAGGTCGACGCCAGAATCATCACGGCAATGATCAGAACAACACCGATACCCATGGCAATGTAACCTGCGGAGCCAGCCTTCGCGCGGGTACGCACACCCAGCGGGCTGATGCTGACCTTCGCCAAACCGAACAGGGAGCTGAGAGCCGCCAGGACCATACATCCCAGGAAGCAGTAGAAGATCGTGCTCACCGGCAGGAGCATATTCTCAGCACTCAGCGGTACGTTCATGAAGTGCATGGCACCGAACGGGAAAATCAGCACCAGGTAGAGCAGCAGACCGATGATGAAACCCACGAGGGAGTACACCAGTGCGTCCGCAACCGACAGACCCACAATCAGGGTCGTGGAGGCACCAATCAGGCGCAGGGACGCAAGACGCTCGTCACGGCGGCGGGCACTCAAACGAGCAGCCGAAGCGCCCAGGGTAAAGAGCGGAACAACCAGCACCAGAGCGGCAACCCACGCCAAACCCATGTAGAGCTTCTGAATGCCCATCAGGTTCACCAGTTCGTGGTCAACGTTGGCGTGGTCAAGCCACGTGCTCAGTGCCTGAACGCCACCGGCAACCGTCAAAAACAGCGCCGAGGAGGCGGCAAAAGCCAGCACGGGAAGAATCGCCTGCGAACTCCATAGGGTTCGCTTGGCGAGTAGAGCATAGATTTGCATTATGCACCTGCCTGAGACTGAGCGCCGAAGCTCTGAGCGTGGTTCTGGGAAGCGGGAACACCGCCCTGGTTATTGCGCTGATCGCTCACAATCTGACCGTCCTGCAGGTACACCACGCGGGAGCACGCCGCCGCCACGTTCGGGTCGTGAGTAACCACCAACAGAGTCTTACCCTGCTGCGGAATCATGGTCAGCAACAGCGCCATCACCTCACGGGCGGTCTTCGAATCCAGTGCGCCGGTCGGCTCATCCGCGAAAGTCACGGGGGCACCGTTCACCTGGGAACGGGCAATCGCCACACGCTGCGCCTGACCACCGGACATCTCACCCATACGGCGGTCCAGCATCTGCCCCAGACCCAGGCGGTTCAGCAAATCAGCCGAAATGGAACGCGCCTGCTGGCGGGGAACACCGGCAATCATCGCGGCGAGGGAGACGTTTTCCTCCGCGGTCAGCTCGGGAACCAGCAGACCCTGCTGGAACACGAAACCAAACGAGTTAGCGCGCAGGGAGGTGCGCTCACGCTCGCTGAGGGACTCCACCGCCACCTGACCGGTCGGGCCATTGAACAGCACAGAACCGGCATCGAGCTTGATAATGCCCGAGAGCGCGTGCAGCAGGGTGGTCTTACCGGAACCGGAAGGACCCATAATCGCCACGGACTCGCCGGGGAAAATATCCAGGCTCACGTTACGCAGCACCGGGTTATTGCCGTACGACTTGTGCAGGTTACGGGCAGAAATAATCGCGCCGCGCGCGAAGGGCGCCTGCTGCATCTGCTGAGGTGCCTGAGCCGGGTAGCCCTGCGGCTGACCCTGATAGTAGCCCGCCTGACTCTGCTGGTTAGGCTGACCGGGCTGAGCGGAATACTGACCGGCAGGCTGCGCCGCCTGCGGAGGGGTCATTGAATAGGGGTTCTGAGCCTGGAACTGCGGGTTCTGGGTTTGAGGATGGTTCTGGGATTGAGGATTCTGCGTCATGACAACCTTCATTGGGTATGAACTAACGGAAGTACACTTCTATCATCTCAGCTTCTTGGCGGCTCACCCCTCCGTCTGGGGGCTGAAAAATATGGGAAAACCCTGAAAAAATTCGCCCGACCGGGCGCTCAACCACCTCGCAGCTCATACCGCGGTATGAGTGCGCTTCATGAGAGAATACGCCTCTTGCCCCCTTGAACTGCGCGGGGGCAATGCCATACTAGAAGGATGACCGACGCACAGAACACCCCTATCATCACTCCGGTAGCCGACCCCGAGGCAGGAACCCGCATCATCTTCCTGCGCCACGGCCAGACCGACTGGAACATCGACCACCGCTTCCAGGGCGGCACCGACATCCCCCTCAACGACACCGGCAGGGAGCAGGTCCGCACCGCTATCGGCGCCCTGCAGCAGGCAGCAGCTGAGGGCACCACCGTGGATGCTATCGTCTCCTCGCCCCTTTCCCGCGCCGTAGAAAGCGCCGAAATCGTAGCCGAAGGCCTGGGCGTACCCTACCGCGGTGCCGTTGACGGCTTCCAGGAACGTTCCTTTGGCGACCTGGAAGGCCAGATCGCTACCCGCGAGCTGATCCTCGCCTCCCGCCAGTCCAACAATGCTTTCAACGTGGAACCGAAGAAGGACTTCCTCGCCCGCTCCCTCGCGGCACTGAACCGCGTCCGCCGCGAATACGAGGGTCAGACCGTTGTGGTCGCCGCGCACGGCATGCTGATTGCCATGACCATGACCGCCCTGGTCGCTGAACGCCACCCCGAACTGCTCAACGAGGACGGCATCTACCCGATCCCGGTGAACGCCTCCCTGACCGAGGTGCCCCTGCAGTACCTGGACGACGCGATCGATCGCCTGGTTGTGCAGCACCTGGAACCCGAGCTGAGCCCCGAAGAGGTCCCGGCGGGTGCCGAGAACACAACCCTCACCCTGATCCGTCACGGCCAGACCGACTGGAACAAGGCGAACCTGATGCAGGGCATCACCGACATTCCGCTCAATGACACCGGCCGCGAACAGGCACGCACCACCGGCAAGAAGCTCGCCGACATGGGTCTGGAATTCACCGTGCTGGTGTCCTCGCCGCTGTCCCGCGCCCACGAGACCGCGCAACTGGTCGGTGAGCACTTCGACCTGCAGGTGCACAAGACCTACCCCGAACTGGTGGAACGCGCCTACGGTGCCGGCGAGGGCCTGGACATTCCCGCCCCCGAACGCCGCGCCCCGGAACGCTACTACCCGAACGTGGAATCCGAACGTGACGTGTACATTCGTGCGGTGCGCACCCTGCGCAATATCGTGCGTGAACTCTCTGAAGCCTCGGGCGACCAGAAGATTATTGCCGTCAGCCACGGTAGCTTTATCCGCCGCGCCCTCTCCGCAGCGGCCGGTGAAGAATGGACCGTGACCGTGCCGAACGCCGAACCGCTCACGATTGACGTACCCGGCCTGTTCGCGTGGGATTCGACCAAGCAGTTTGACGAGGTGGGTCGCCTTGTTTGGTAAGGGTTGGTCTGGCGCTCGCGTGTGGCGGCTGATTCTCTGGCCCGTCACGGCGCTGTACTGCGCGGTGGTGGCGAGTATCGTGTTCGCCCCCGTGCACGTGGACGATAACGAGATGGGCGGACGCCTGGCGCAGCTGCTGGATACCGGTCACGCCGAAGGTTGGTTGCCTGCGTTCATCACCTATTCGAGCATCGAGCAGCTCTCGAACGTCATCATGTTCATTCCGGGCGGTTTTCTTTTCGCCCTGCTGCTCAAACCGAAGGCTCGCCCGCACGTGCTGTACTCGGGATTTTTGGTCAGCGCCTGCATTGAGACGATTCAGAGTTTCATGCCTGATCGCACCGGCGACCCGGTGGATGTGCTGATGAACGGTTCGGGTGCCCTGCTGGGTGCGGCGGGTGCTTTGGGCGTGCATCGTTGGCGTCGCGTGCGTCGCGAACGCAAGGGCAAGTAAACGAGTACCCAAATAAGCGCGCATTAATTGCATATGTTCTGCTGGTGGAGGCGCCGGTTCCGAGGGTTTTCGGAGCTGGCGCCTCCACTTTTTGTCCTGCTGTGGGTGTGCTGGCGGGGCCTATCAACACCGTGGGTGGTGGGGGAGAGGTAAAACCCAACAGTTCATTAGGTCAAACAGACATAAACAGGCAACAGCTAGCAAATGGGTGTGGTTTCGGTAGGGAACAATCGGGTAATATTCCGGTAAATACAGCGTTTTATATTGACTTACCCACAAAAACCCACATAAAATCAAGTATTACCCTCAAGTGTTCTGCTGGCTCACTGAAACCATGTCTCTCACGGTTATAAAAGCCGAGCAGAGCACAGAAAAGAACGCACAGATTTCCTCCCACTAGCCCAAAGGAACACCAGATTTATGTTCGCAGAAGAACGCCGTGCCGAAATTGCAAAGCTTGTTGCCTCCGCACGTCGTGTCAACGGCGCTGACCTTGCGCGCCGTTACGATGTGACCATGGAGACCGTGCGTCGTGACCTCGCCGCACTGGAAGAGGCAGGTAAGCTCCGCCGTGTCCACGGTGGTGCTGTCACCATTGAGCAGTCCACCTCCCTGGAGTCCTCCATCTCCTCCCGACAGGGCATGAACACCCCCGAAAAGCGCCGCATCGCCACCAAGGCATACCAGATGCTGCGCGACTCCGAGGCGGGCTCCATCGTCCTGGACGCAGGCTCCACCATCGAAATTCTCGCCGACCACATCGGCGCTGAGAACTTCAGCCTCAAGACCGGCAATGACCGCATCGTCATCACCCACGCACTGCACATTGCAGTCAAGCTCGCCGAAGCCGAAGGCGTCACCCTCGAGCTGGTCGGTGGCCAGCTGCGCAAGATGACCTGGGCTGCTGTTGGTGCACGCGCCGCAGAGCACTTCGGCACCATGCGCCCCGACATTGCGTTCATCGGTGCCAATGGCATTGAAGCGCATTTCGGCATCTCCACCCCCGGCATGAACGAAGCCATTGTCAAGACCGCGATCTGCAAGTCTGCTCGTCGCGTGGTCTTGCTCTGTGACTCTGCGAAGTTCGGTCAGGAATCTCTGGTCCGCTTCGCTGGATTCGAGGATATTGACACCCTCATTACCGATCGCGAGCCCGAAGGTGCCCTCCGTCAGGCACTTGAGGCCGCAAACGTTGAGATTGTGATTGCCTAATGATTATTACTCTGACTGCAAACCCCAGCCTGGACCGCACCATTGAACTGGGTGCGCCTTTGGCTCACGGTGCCGTGCAGCGTGCTGTCGGTGCCGTACAGGATCCCGGCGGCAAGGGCGTGAATATTTCGCGTGCCCTGCAGGTTTCCGGTGTGCCGACCCTCGCCATTGTGCCCGGTGAAGCAACCGACCCGGTGCTGACCGCACTGCAGGCTGTGGACGTCGAGTTCGCTAACCTGCCCACCGGCGAGCCGATTCGTTCGAACATCACCGTGGTTGACCCGGACGGCACCACCACCAAGCTGAACGCCCCCGGCACCGTTTTTGATGCTGAACTACATCAGAAGCTGGACGAGCTGGTGGTTGAGCGTTCCAAGGGTGCCGACTGGGTGGTTTTGGCTGGTTCGCTGCCTCCGGGTCTGGAACCGACCTACTACTCCGAGCTGGTGGCGGCACTGCGCGCCTCCGGCTACGAGGGCAAGATTGCTATTGATACCTCTGAGGCGCCGCTGATTGCGACCGTCGCCGGTGAGCACAAGCCCACCCTGATTAAGCCCAACTCGGAGGAGCTGGCTCAGCTGACCGGTAGCGATAACTGGGAGGAGCTGGAGGCTAGCCCCGAGCTGACCGCCCGCACCGCCCAGAAGCTGCTCGGCGACGGCATCGAGTACGTGCTTGCCACCCTCGGCGGCGGCGGTGCAGTGCTGGTCACTGAGCAGGGTATCTGGCATGCTGTGCATGAGCCGATTCAGGTTCGTAGCACTGTGGGTGCCGGTGACTCGTCGCTGTCTGGTTTCTTGATTGCTCACACCCGTGGTGAGGATGCCCCCGGTTGCCTGGTTCAGGCGGTAGCTCACGGTTCGGCTGCTGCTGCTCTGCCCGGTACTCGCATGCCTTCGCTGGAGCAGACCACTCCTGAGAAGGTCACTGTTCGTCAGCTGCAGCTCTAATTCGGGCTGTTTTCGCACCTCCAGCTTTTATTCTCAGAAGGGAATATAAGCTGGGGTGCTGTGCGCATATGTACACACATATACGCACGCTGCACACGCAACACACACTGCGCACACTTTGAACTCATATAGGGGAGAAGTCCAGCACCGCTGAGTGAATCCCCGCCCCAACACATACCCGAGGAGGGAATATGTCTGATCTGATCACCGCAGATCTCGTCCTGCTGGACGAGAACCTCGGCGAGACCCGATTCGACGTAATTGCCAAGCTCGCCCAGGCAGTCGTAAATGCCGGACGCGCTACCGACTTCGAGCAGCTCTACGCGGCTGCCGAGGCACGCGAATCCAAGACCGACACCGGTATCCCCGGCGGTATTGCGATTCCGCACTGCCGCAGTGCCGCCGTCACCGAGCCGACCCTGGCAATGGCACGCCCCAACCCGGCAGTTTCCTTCGGTGCAAAGGACGGCCCCGCCGACCTGATTTTCTTCATTGCTGCACCCGATGGCGCTGACCAGGCCCACCTGAAGCTGCTCTCCACCCTGGCACGCTCCCTGATGAAGAAGAGCTTCACCGCGTCCCTGCGCGAAGCCTCCTCGGCTGAAGAGATCGTTGAGCTGGTCAACGGTGCGCTCGGCGTGGGCGAGAAGAAGGCAGAGGCTAAGCCCGCCGAGGCTGCGCCCGCCGCCGCACCTGCCACCTCCGCTCAGAAAACCCCCGCTGCTTCGGCTCCGGTGAAGAAGATTGTTGCTGTGACCGCATGCCCCACCGGTATCGCTCACACCTACATGGCTGCGGACGCCCTCAAGTACGCTGCTGAAGAGCTCGGCTACGACCTGAAGGTTGAAACTCAGGGCTCCTCGGGTAATGAGAAGCTGACTCAGGCTGATATTGACGCCGCAGACGCCGTGATTTTCGCGGTGTCCGTGAACGTGCGTGAGCGTAACCGCTTCGCGGGTAAGCCCTTCGTTGAGTCTCCTGTCAAGCGCGGTATTGACGAGCCTAAGGAAATGATTGCGGAGGCTCTGGCTGAGGCTGAGAACCCCAACGGTGCACGTGTTGCCGCTGCCGCATCCAGCGGTGAGGACAGCGCAGGCGCTACCGAAGGCGCTTGGGGCTCGCGCATCTACAAAGCTGTGATGACCGGTATCTCCTACATGATTCCGTTCGTTGCCGCCGGCGGTATTCTGGTCGCTCTGGGCTTCGTTTTCGAGGCAATTACGGTGCCGAACCTTGGCGATGTGAACACCAAGGCGATTCTCGACTCGGCAACCCTGTTCAACCTCGGTGATGTGCACTGGACCCTGTACCTGGGTGCTGTTCTGCAGACCATCGGTGGTTTCGGTCTGAGCCTGATGGTTCCGGCTCTTGCCGCGTACATTGCGTACGGTTTGGCTCAGCGTCCCGGTATTGCTCCGGGCTTCATCGCAGGTTCGGTGGCTCTCGCTGTGAACGCGGGCTTCCTTGGCGGTATTGTTGGCGGTATTCTCGCCGGTCTGATTGCGTACGCTCTGGGCACCCTGAAGCTGCCTCGCTGGCTCGGCTCGATGATGCCCGTGGTCATCACCCCGCTGGTGACTTCTCTGGTTGCCGGCCTGGCAATGTACCTGCTGCTCGGTGCGCCCCTGGCGTGGGTTATGACCACTCTGCAGGATTGGCTGACCTCCATGTCTGGTGGCTCCGCTCTGCTGCTGGGCCTGATCCTGGGCGCCATGATGGCTTCTGACCTGGGTGGCCCCATCAACAAGGCTGCTTACCTCTTTGCAACCGCTGGCCTGTCCTCGGGTGCGACCGTGAACCAGGAAATCATGGCTGCCGTCATTATTTCCGGTATGGTTCCGCCGCTGGCTATGGCTCTGGCAACCACCCTGCGTCCCAAGCTGTTCAACGAGAACGAGCGTGAGAACGGTAAGGCTGCGTGGCTGCTGGGTGCATCCTTCATCTCTGAGGGTGCTATTCCCTTCGCTTCGGCTGACCCGGCTCGCGTGATTCCTTCGACCATTGTCGGTGGCGCTATTGCCGGTGCAATCTCCATGGGTGCGCACGTGGCTTCCCCGGCTCCGCACGGTGGTATTTGGATTATTGGTCTGGCGCAGAACCCGCTGATGTTCCTGGCGGCTGTTGTTGCCGGTACCGTCGTTTCGGCGCTGCTGTACGTGGTGCTGAAGTCCCTGGGTGCCCGCTCTAAGGCATCCGCATAAAGGCCGTATAACCTCACCTTCATTTGATCGTCTGTTTGCAGGCGTGAGCGTGAAAAAACACGTTACACTGTAGACAAACCACAGATAGGACATGAATTTATGACTACCTACAAGGGCGTCGGCGTATACGCCGGCCGCGTTATTGGCCCCGTTCTTCAGATGCCTAAGCCCATCGAGGAACCCAAGGACGGTCTGCGTCTGAGCGGCGAGACCGCTGAGGCTGCAGCGCAGCGCATCAAGGACGCTTCGGTCCGCGTGAAGGAAGACCTGCTCGCTCGTGCAGAGCACGCTAGCCGTGACGGCAAGGCTGTTCTGAAGTCTACCTCTCAGATGGCTACCGACCGTGCACTCATCAAGAGCGCTATTAAGCTGGTTGAGACTCAGGAAATGGCGCCCGAGCGCGCAATCTGGGAGGCTGCAACCTCCTTCGCTGACCAGATGGCTGCCCTGGGTGGCTACATGGCTGAGCGCGTCACCGACATCCACGACGTGCGTGCCCGCATCGTTGCTGAGCTGACTGGTCAGCAGGCCCCCGGCATCCCCGTTTCTGACGAGCCGTTCATCCTGGCTGCTATTGACCTGGCACCGGCTGATACCGCGACCTTGGACCCCGAGAAGGTTATCGCTCTGATTACCTCTGACGGTGGCCCCCAGGCACACACCGCTATTCTGGCTCGCGGCCTGGGTCTGCCCGCTATTGTGGCGGCTAAGGGCGTGACCGAGATTGCTGACGGCACCATCGTCTACGTGGAATCCAACGAAGGCATCGTTGACACCGAGCCCACCGACGCTGACCGTGAGGCAGCAATCAAGTACGCAAACCGTAAGCCCGTCGCTGACTTTGACGGTCAGGGTGTGCTGGCTGACGGCACCCGCGTTGAGCTGTACGCAAACGTTGGTGACGGCAAGTCCGCTGAGAAGGCTGCAAGTCTGAAGGCTGAGGGTGTTGGCCTGCTGCGCACCGAGTTCGGCTTCCTGGGCCACGACTCTGAGCCTTCTATCGAGACTCAGGCTAAGACCTACAAGTCTGTGTTTGACGCATTCCCCGGCAAGCACATTGTGGTTCGTACCCTGGACGCTGGCGCTGACAAGCCCCTGCCGTTCCTGAACGTGAACCCCGAAGAGAACCCCGCACTGGGTGTTCGTGGCTTCCGTACTGACTGGACCGTTCCGGGCGTTCTGACCCGCCAGCTGGAGGCTATCAAGGCTGCTTCTGAGGACTCCGACGCTGACATCTGGGTTATGGCTCCGATGATTTCGACCACCTCCGAGGCTCGCAACTTCGCGAACATGCTCAAGGAGATTGGCCTGCCCGTTCACGGTGTGATGGTTGAGACCCCCGCAGCTGTGATGAACGCTGAGGCAATCCTGGGCGAGGTCGACTTCGTGTCCATCGGCACCAACGACCTGACCCAGTACACCATGGCGGCTGACCGTCTGCTGGGCGACCTGGCACACCTGAACAACCCCTGGCAGCCTGCAGTGCTGAAGATGATTAAGATGACCGTTGAGGGTGCTCAGCGTGCATCGGTCACCGCGGGTAAGAAGAAGTACGTGAGCGTCTGTGGTGAGGCTGCGGCTGACCCGGCTCTGGCTGTTGTTCTGATTGGTCTGGGTGTTGACACCCTGTCCATGAACGCTGGTGCTATTCCCGCTGTGGCTGCGGTTCTGAAGTCCGTGACCAAGGAGAAGGCACAGCAGATTGCGGCTATCGCTCTGCAGCAGATTTCTTCTGCTGAGGCGAAGGAGAGCGCACGCAAGGCTCTGCCGATTCTGGATGAGCTGGGCCTCTAAGCCTTAAAACGATTTCGGGGCTGCCTGCCGCGCCTTGATGGGGTGTGCTGGGCGGTGCCTGAGTCCATAAAAATGCCGGGTGTAGAGTTTTATTTCTGCATCCGGCATTTTTGGTACTTGTTAGCGTATGGCTGAACGGTACAATTTATAGAGTAAGGGCGGGTCCTGAAGCGCCCCGTTCATTTAGAATAGGTACTGATATATTTTCAGTTCCTTGATCAAAGGAGAAACATAATGGCAGAGCGCGAAGCCACTATTGCAAGCCGTGTTGGCCTGCACGCACGTCCGGCAGCTATCTTCGCTGAGGCAGCTGGCGACCTCCCCGTCGAGGTCACCATCGCAGCTAAGGGCG
>ERZ772979.71-NODE-71-length-86847-cov-34.337485_pt1 | contig 86847 bp, 111 predicted proteins | sample MGYA00511130_ERZ772979 | MGnify/ENA primary metagenome ERZ772979 (study PRJEB29015, sample SAMEA2738103) | human oral metagenome | biome: human oral; feature: human-associated habitat; material: saliva | place: China | collected 2186 ...
GGCCACTCCATTCTTCTCCGCACCATCTCGGTTCGTGAGGAACTCGAAGTCATCTCGCTCATCAAGGAGTGGGAGGATACTCGAGGGTTCTCGAAGGCCTTCAAGACCGCGGTTCTCGCCGCATCCATCGTCACCATTGACGGTGAGCCTCTCTACACGCCCTTCTCCCTTGAGGAGAAAGCAACTCTCCCCAAGAAGTTCGAGAAGGTCGGGAAGTTCTACCCTCTCTTCGTCAACAAGATCTACGAGGGGTTCCGTGAACTCGAGGAAGACACCGACAAACTTCTCCAGAAACTCACCTCGGGAAAAGACTAGAGCCTAGACTTGAGTCTTTTCTTCGTCTAAGCAAGGAGTCTGGGAACCTTCAAGGCGACATAGACAAGATTCAGGTCTGGGCGCTCTCCTACCTTCTCCACATGGAGGACTACACCAACTACAAGCGAGAGTTGAACTCCTTGAAGTTCCAGGCGTATTTCCAGAACCCCGAACTTTTCTTCAAAGCCTTCCCCGAAGAAGGTAAAGAAACGGACCCGGAGGATGCCTCTCTGGAGATTTCGAAAGACGAACTTCAAGACTTAGACGAGCTACTCTCGAGTTTCGGAGAAGTAGAACTTAGAGACCCGCAGTTAGAGGAGTGGACCTAGTGAGTATTTTTGAGAATGATGAAGTAAGCGTCCTGGCGCGTCTCGAGTTCGGAGCGGACGATTCGAAGGAGGAACTCCGCGTTATTCAAACCGAAGTCCAGGAGCTTTCGGACAAGTTTAGCATCCTCTCCCGCTACTCCACTGAGTGGAAAGATGTCCTCAACCCCATCTCGAACTTCTACGGTGAAGTCGCTCAAAAACTCGAGAAGACTCTCGACAACCAAAAAGACCTCGCCAAGTACCAAACTCTCCTCAATGAGGGAGTCGAGAAGTACAACGAGCAACTCGAGAAGAGAAGAGACCTCGAATACGAGATCATCAACCAGCGGGAGAGGGCTTTACCTGAGACTAGTACTTCTTCGATTGAGCCTCCTTCTAAGCCCCCTGTAACAACCGATACCCTTCCTACTCCTCCAGAAGAGCCTAGTAGACCTACACCCTCTCCTGAACCCGAGTCCGAATCCGGAGGTCTACTAGGAGGCCTAGAATTCAGCGACTTAGGCAAACTCAAGAACGCTGGCCAAGCGGCTTTGAGAGGTAGAGGGGTGGACGGGTTAGCGAATGTTCTCTCAAAGTCGGGTGGTTTCCTCGGCGAACTCGGCTCAGGCCTTGCGGCCGCTGGTCCCTGGATCGCTGGAGCAACCGCTGTTATCGGTGGAATCTATGAGGGCGTCAACACATACGCCGACTATCAGAAGGAAGGCCAAAAGAGAGGTCTCTCGGGTGGGGACGCGGCTCTCTTCAAAGTCCAGCAAGACGCCGAAATCAAGGCCTTAGCACTTGACCCCTGGATTAGCACCGAGCAGGCACGTCAACTCGTCATGGCTGGACTCAACACGGGTGCCAAAGGCGACAACTACGACAAAATCACCGACTTCTTGACCGAGAATCTTCGTGACATGAATGTTTCGGTTAGCAAGTCGATGCAACTCATGAAAGCTTCGGTCAGCGAGGGCTCGATGTCTATCGAAAACTTGAGTGCTACGATGAAGAACATTAGAGCGGATGTAGGAGAGAGAGAAGGTGACCAGGAAGCCGCACTCTCCCGTGCACAATCCGCCGCCGAAACCGCTGGTAAAGTAGGTTTGAACGCCGATGCTACCTCCGCTCTCATGGAGGCTTCGGGGAATATGCTTGGAGGGGCCGAGGTTTCGGAGGAGAAGAGGACTAAGTTCTCCAACACTCTCCTCTCAATCGGTGGAGACGACCCTTACACTTCCATGATCTATAGCCAAATCGCGGCACGTAGAGGGATCGACGTCTCGCAGGTCACCGAGCTTTCCTCCGAGGAGTTCGTCCCCGAGTATTTCACTGCGGTCGGCGAGTACCTCAAGTCTATGGAGGGCTCTAACCCGCATGAGACCTACGAGATCGCCAAATCGGCGATTCCGGCGGTCAAAAACATGTCTTTCCAGGAGTTCCAGGACTTCTACAACACCTTCACTGACCCCGAGAAGACCAAACAAGCCGTTGGTATGGACGAGATCACCTCGAGAAACAAAGCTCAAGCGGTCGATGCTAAGGACATGGATAAGAGTAAGTCGGGTGGAGCGATTGCCGGACAAGGCCTCAAGATCCACACCGACACCGATTCATGGTACAACATACTCGGTACGGACAATGACGTAGTGACCAATTGGGGTATGGAAGGTGACGAAACTGGTGCCATCCTCGGAGCGGCATACGATTCCGGAAGCCTAAGCCAAGTCGTATGGAAAGATTCTCAAGGCAACGAACACACGCTCCAAGAGTACTACGATGCTTTGAAGGAAGAGCAAAGAATTGGGGCGTCAGGTACCGATGCCGCTCTCACGAAGGCACAAAACTACCACGAAGAACACGCCTGGATGGACGACCTCGACACAGCGGATGAAGCCAACAAGATGACTTGGGGCGTCAAGACCGCTACAGGTGAAGTCAACTACAACACAGGTCTGGGTCTTGCACAGATAGTGAACTCGGCTAAGAACGGCGTGTCTCCTCAGGACCTCATTAGTGGAACTTCTGGGAAGGCCTCCGCCGAAATTACGCTCTCTCCCGAAGCGAGACGCTGGTTCTCGATCAACGACCCCGAGGGTGGTACTCCGGACGAGAAGAGAACTCGTGAAGGGAACTCTCCCTCCAACGATCCGAAGTCGAAGAGGGGTGACTAATGACCACGACACTTTCGGCACCCGGAGGACCAGGCGGGTTCACTTTCCCGTTTGACCCCGACTCTTTCACCTGGAGGTATTCGCAGAAGACGACTTCTCAAGATACCCTGGGTGGAAGAGTAGTCCAACTCTTAGGCATCTCCATCACTGGCCTAACGCTTCAAACCCACTTGAGGTCACGGAGTGAGTTTCACCGCTTCATCCGCTTCGTGAGAGACCTCATTGCCTGGCAAACCGACGACCTCGAAGAGAAGAGAACGGCACGTCTTTTCTACTCGAAGAGGAATTGGAGCTTCTCGGTCTACGTTCAAAGCCTCAACATCTCCGATAGCCTCGAGAATGTGACCTTCCCTGTCTCTTTGACTTTCGCAGTTGCCGAAGACGAAGATCTCACCCCAGTTCTCAGCGAACTCAAAACCGAAGCGTTGACGAAGATCCAGGACGGAGTCGGGTACGTCGCCGAAAACTACTCGAGTCCTGAAACGGACTACAACAAGGAACACGCCGACGAAGCACTCCACTACGAATACGATGAGAGTGCTAACAACGGAGCATCCGGGGGTTCGGCTACCGCAACGGGTTCGGCGGCAAGCATCATCGAGTTCGCAAGAAACGCCATCGGAACACCGTACGTTTGGGGCGGTGAATCCTCAGCGGGATATGATTGCTCCGGACTCACTCAAGCATCTTACCGGTCTCAAGGCAAAACTCTCCCTCGAACGGCCGCCCAGCAATACCAGGCGACTACGTCGGCTAAGATCCCCTATAGCCAAGCCCAACCTGGTGACCTCCTCTTCTGGGGCAACTCAGGTGGAGTCTACCACGTCGCGATCTACACGGGTAACGGGCGAATGGTCCACGCACCTGTCCCCGGCGATGTGGTCAAAGAAGTACCCGTCTATTTCTCGAACATGATGCCTTACGTAGGGAGAATGTAATGCTTAACCCAAGTTTCCCCGTCTCTGCTCCCGTGAAGCTCCCTGTGAAGGAAGACTACTCCGCAGGTGGATTCGCCTTCTCGGTCAAAGAGGGCCTCTATCCCCTCCCCGATAAAGGCACAGAGGACCTCCAACTCCCTGATATCGTAGGTTTCAATGAGTAAGGCATACTTCTCTTGCGCCGGACAATCGATCTCGGTAGTAGTCGTAGGGTATTCGACCACTCTCGGAACCCAACTTCTCGGCTCACAGTTGAGAGACTCAAGGCAAAACTACCCGGTTAGGGCTCGTCAAGGCTCACTCTCCCTCAAACTCCAGATGAGAGGCTATGAAGAGCAAGTCTCTTTAGCGGACTTCTTCCGGGGGAGTCATCTTCTCTCCGCGGCTCGAGTCGACCCCCTGGTGAGATTCACCTACCCGGAACTTGGGATGGATTACTTGGGCTACATCCCTGATATTCCCGCTGGATTGACGACTGGGAACTTCTTCCCAACTATCACGGTCACTATGTCTCTCGCCTCTGACCTCCTCATGGGAAGAACCTACACGTCTTCTTGGGGTACTTCGTGGGATAAAGTCACTGGAGGCAAAGTCAACATCGACCGGTTGAGGCAAAAAGACGCTTCCAAGAAGTCGTCAAGTAAAGACAAAGCCCTAGAAAATAACCCGCCTGAGAAACCGCCGGCCTACTTGAAGGACTGGGAGTAATGTCTGAGAAAACACTAGTCTACGCACCTGAGGTACAAGTCATTGTCCAGCCGAGACAACACCCCGGAGAAGAGCTTGACATCTCGAGTGACGTCATCTCCGGCTCCGTATCGCGCTCTATAGACTCGGTCTCTCACGGGTCCATCGTACTCAACAACCGGAGAGGGCGCTACACTGGAGGCGGCTACCAAATCGAGAGAATGGACCGCATCACCGTCTCTCTCAAGAAGAATAGCTCGTGGTATCGTGTCCTCACCGGATACGTCACCAAAGTCCCGCTTGTCTCACTCTACCCGTCGACTTGTACGATCGACTTCCAGTGCTCTCTCAAGCGTCTTCTCAACACCTACTGGGATCCTGGCCTCCCGGCTTCACTCAACCTCCTCAAACCCGACAATGATGAAGTCGACAAGGGTGCGGCGGGTATCCTCCAGCGTCTTCTAGTAGACGTCGCAGGGTGGAGTCAACCCGAGATTCTCATCTCGGAGATCCCGGAGAGACTCACGAAACTCGCCACCGAGTACGCCGAAGACTACTCCCAAGAAGAACTCATGGAGCAGGTCTTCAAACTTCTCGGAGTCAAGGGTAGTGTCGGGTCAGATCAAGGAACCGTGACCGGATCCTCGGCCGATGTTGACCTCTTCTTGAAAGGTCTCCGTGAGAGAGAATCGAACGGAAACTATACGATCAAAACCTCGATGGCTAACTCGGACGCCTCAGGTGCATACCAGTACATCACCACTACGTGGAACAACTACAAAGGCTACTCGGAAGCCTACCTCGCCCCACCCACCGTCCAGGATGAGAGAGCTCGAGCCGATGCTTTAGCCGCTTTCGGCACGTACGGCGATTGGCAAAAGGTTGCAGCCCACCACATCTACCCGGCTTGGGCGGATGATAAGAACAAGTGGAACCAAAACGTCCCCAACAACCCCCTCACGATGTGGGACTATGTTAACGCCGTATGCAAGTACATGGCCTCCGGAGGCTCGTCAGGAGACAACAAGACCTCTACGACTTCCGGTGGGACTTCCTCCGAGACGCTTATTTGGCCGTGTGAGGGGACTCCGACCATCGAAGTCAAGTTCGGCGCTGGCAAGACAGGTGTCGTCATCACTTCGCCGAGCATGTCTTCGGATGGCGTCAAAGCGGCTTTGTCGGGTAAGGTGGTCAACGTAACCGACAAGCAGGTTATCGTCCAATCCTACGATAGCAAGATGACCTATAGCGGACTCACGGAGGTCTCAGTTCAAAAAGACCAAATCGTCCCTCAAGGCACTATCCTAGGCAAGGCGGAGAAGCTCACCTTCAAGATTTGGTGGAACGGGAAGTTCCTAGACCCGCAAGACCAGGTGGGTAAAGCGTACGACGTTACTACGGGTGACCAAACATCCGGAGGAGGGACCACCTCCCAGGGCGGGTCTAAGAACCGAGTGAACGAACTCCTCTTCTCGCATCGTTTCGGAAACTTCCGTGCGGATGCTCTCTCCCTAGCCCTCAAGGGCGACAAAGCCATCGTCAATGACCAACCCCTCTTCAAGTCGATCAAGCAATTCACGGCCGCTTCCTTAAGGTCCTTCATGTCTGGACCCAACGGAGAGTTCGTAGCGTTCTTCCCGGACCCGTTTGGACTCTACGGGACTAAGGCGAAACTCTACCTGGAAGACGTCGAGATTCTCGACTTCGGCATCGACGTTAGCGACGACCCTATCACCACACACGTCTTCACTTTCGGCTCTCGAACCGGAGACGGCTCGTCTATTAGCACTGGTGACCTTCTCGGTGGGAACACCATCTCACTCGAGAATGACTTCGTGAGGGAACTAGTCGTCAAGGGAAGTCCTCTCCCCGGTGTCTCGGACGAGGATTGGCCAAGCGTCTTCATGAAGCGTTTCGGCAAGCGTCCCCTTAGAAACGATGTCCCGAACGTCAAGAGTGGACCTTTCGAGTGGTTTATCTCGCTTCAAACCTTCATGCAAAAGTGGTCGGAGCAATACAATACTCGAGTGAGGTTCACCTTCATGCCGGAACTCTACCCAGGCATGAGAGTCTACGTGAAGTCGTACGGAGTGCAAGTCTACGTCCAGGCGGTGACTCACACGTTTAGTTACGAGAGTGGATTCTCGACTTCGGCAACCATCAATTCTCCTTCCGTGGTTGGAGACACCTCCATTAATGGGTTGACTTCAGGGGCTGACTAAAGAACGAACCCTCCTACGGTCCTTCTAAATAAGAGGACCTAGTTCTCCTTGTAGTCCTCGTTCTACAAAAGAAAAACTATCCCAGTCAAAGAACCTCTAAGAGTAAAGAAGGAGTGAGATGACCAGATCGCTGAGAATTACGGACGGAGACCTCACAGTGACTCCATCCGGAGTGAGTCTCGTGTCGAAAACCGAGAAGCTAAGACAAGACCTCTCCCTCTGGCTCCGTGAAGTCTTCGGCATCGACCGGTTCCACCCCTACTACGGGTCGACTTTGGACTCGTACGTAGGCCAGGCAATGAGACCGCAGGAGATCGCCTTCCTGAAAAGCGAGGTAGTGAGAGTTCTTCAAAACTACCAGAAAGTCCAGCAACTCGGGATGAGAGAAAATCCCTCACTCTACTCTCCTGAAGAAGTGCTCGCCGAGGTCATTTCGGTGAACCCCCACTCGAACTACGACTCTCTTAAGGTCGACATTGTCTTCCGAAACGGAGCGGGTCAAATCAACACGGTGAAAGCAGGCGCGAAATGAGAACCCCGGAGCAAGTCTCTAAAGACATCCGAGACTACTTGAAGGTAACCGATCCCTCCATCTCGGCCGAAATCGGTACACCTGAGCGCAAGATCATCGACGCGGTCTCCGAAGTAGTCTCGAACGCCTACCTCGACACAGCGGTTTCCACCACCTCCTGGGACATTGACGCCAAGACAGGAATCGAACTCGAGCAACTCGTCGGACTCTTCGGCTTTGGACGCCTCCAGGGTAAGAGAGCGTCCGGGGTATGCACCTTCACGCTTAAGACTCCCGCCACGAACACGGTAGTGATCCCGGCGGGAACCGTCGTCTTCGTCCCCGAAACGGACACAGCGCCTCGAATCAACTACCAGGTCACCGTCCCTGCCTTCATCAACCGAAACGAAAGCACCACGGAACTCCACGTTGAATGCTCCGTGGTTGGTACGGTTGGCAACACTCCTGCCAAAACGGTCGTAGGCTACTCGACCTCTCTTGGTGTAGGGACTCTCGTCAACCCTAACTCGTTTACTGGAGGAGTAGACCCCGAAACCGACTCGGAGCTTAGAGCACGCTTCCGAAACACTTTCCTCCGATCGCTTGTTGGAACAGAGGACTTCTACGAAGCTCTCATCGAGCAACTCCAAAAAGTGACGAAGGTTAAGGTTGTAGGCCCCATCTCACGTCGTGAAGTGCAACTCCAAATGCAAAACCAACGCGTTGAGGTACCTCAAATCGACACGAAGTATATTTGGCCTCTCGGAGACTACATCAAGACGGATGAAGGACACCTCACTCGTGGAGTCCACTACAACCCTGAGTACAAACTCCCGCTCGTGATTCATGCGATTAGTGAGCAACTCTTCCCGGCCGGCACGACTTTCTCCCTCTCCTACGAGTACGTCTCCACTAAGTCGCGTAACGATCCGGCCAAAAACGTTACGAACAAGGTGGACGTCTTCGTAGAGGGTCGCGACCCCGTCTCTGTACTCGACATCACTTCGGTCAACGAAGCGTCGAAGTTCACGTCCGGTGAAAGCGACCTTCTCAACGTCAAAAACTTCGTGAGACTCGGCACTAACACGAATCCGAAGGTGGGCTCACTCTTCTCTAGGCTAGGCCACGCCCCGATTCTCTCCCTTCCATCGACGATTGAAGTAGCTTCTAAGGAATACAAGCTTGGAACCCACTTCTACCCTGTGGTGTCTACGACGGTTGAGAGGGGCTCATCGCTTGAAATCTGCGGAATCGAGTGGCTCAACCCGCCTCTCGCTGGAAGCATCTTCAACGTCGAATACGTCTACGATAGAACCCCGGAGTTGGCCGGAGCGCTTCTAGACCAAAACAGGCAAATCACGACCGACGTCTTAGTCCACGCCGCCCAATACCGGAGTCTAAGAGCGAACGCCTTCATCATCTACGAGACCGGATATGACACGAGAACGGTCGACGCCTCCATCAAGAAGGCTTTGACGGATTGGGCATCTAAGATCCAGTTCGGCGATTGGATCCAGTTATCCGACATCGAGCATTGCATTCACGGAGTGGTTGGGGTAGACGCCGTAAGGATCCCCCGCGCTTCAGATGGCGTACAAAACTACGGCGTCCAAAGCCTCTTCGGGGACAAAACGACGATCCAGACCTTCACTTTCGACTTCAAGCTTGAAGACGATGAGTTGCCTCGATTCGACGACTTCACCTTCACGCGTAAGTCTACGAACACGTTCGGAGAGCAGTGATGTCTAACACGCTTCCTTTACCTTACTTCCCTCCTAAGGGTACCCAAAAGCTCATGGATCACTTCGATGAGAATGTGTACTCTAGAAGTGAGAGAAGCCACCTCTACCGTTTCCTGGAGGCACTCTCGGGAAGTGCCGGAGCCGGAGACTTAAATCGCCAAAGCCTTCTCATGAGGCTTCAAGCTTCGGTTGAGAGTTTGCAGTTTCGTGACATTGATGGACTCTTCTCCAACCTCTTTCGACTCAACCGTCTCCCGGAGGAGTCGTATAGCTTCAACCCCACCACCGATAGCTTGACGTCCGACCAGTGGGATGAGGTCAAGGTTAAGGATGAGAGGTACAAGAATCGCTCCGTGAAGTTCCTGGAGGCTTGCACCGTAGCGAGTACGGTTGAGGGTTTCCGGCTTGTATGCGAAGCGATTCTCGGAGTCTCGGCCGATATCTTTGAGGTGTGGAAGTATGCGAAGAACCCCACAATTTCGGGAGATTTAGGTAGGGCAGCGACTCTAAACGGAACGGGACGCTTCATCAACGAAGTCGTCGTTACGCCTCACAAGGTCAACTTGAGTAGCGAAGAGGCCGCGAAGCTCCTACGTTTCCTCGACCTCGTAAAGCCCCAGGATAGCATCGTCACCGTAGACCCTCGGGGCCTCTCGGTGCATAAAGAGATCACTCCCGGTGGAATGGGAGCAACCGACTCATACTTCGAAGTGCAAAGATTCGTCACAGGCGTACCGGACCTAGCCTCCATTCCGGAACCCGAGTACTTGGCGGAGGAGGTTTGGGACCAGCGAAATTGGCTCTCGTCAGATCGAAAGAAGGAGTCCCCGACCACCGCACTCAACTCAACCCAAGAGTTCTCGCTCGTCTATAGACAAGTGAAAGTCCAGGGGCGACTCGGAGGTACCGGCATTACGCGTATTTCTTACCAGAGCCAAAAGACCCCTACGTCGGAGAGGGTCAAAGAGTCTAGTTACCAGATCGAGGCCCCGATCCAAAAATGGACGGAGTGGCTTCCGGTGCCTAAAGCCGACTCGCCTGACAACTATCCCGGCGGCAAGTTTGGTGTGACTCCCTTTGCTCCACCCGCCAAAAACCAGAACGGCGAAGCTTACCCGTTCAAGTACTCGTCGCAATCCGAGTTCTTCGACGTCTTCAAGACTCAAGTCGAGGAGCAAAACGGCGAGTTCCTCGGAGAAACGGCTTACCGCCTCCCGATCTCGAATGAGGTTGCACAGAAAGAGTACTCGCCTAGCGACTCTCTAGCCACCGAAGAACTACTAAACTCTAGAACTACCACTCCATGGTTTAGAGGAGGAGAGTAATGTCCGGACTACGCGTTGACGGCCTCCCGTATTGGCTCGTTGAAAAGCAAAGAAGTGAGAATGCGAAGGAAGAACAACCGAAAACCGAAGGTTGGCTCTCGCATCTCCGCAAGAGAAGTGACGAAACAGTCGAGATTCTCCAATACGACTTCAACACTCCGTCCTCCATCGGGGTGGTTTCGTTTGAGGTGAAACTCATCTCCTCCACTCTCACCTTCTACTACACCAATAGAGGTGGGAAGAGACTCCCCGTACTGGACAAAAACGGAGTAGTACTCCAGGTGCAAGTGGGTGAAGGTGAGGGCTTCATTCAAGTCTCGAGAGAAGTCTACCCGATCGTCGCCACCTCCTTCGAGATTCACGCTGTGAGACGCATTGAGGGTGAAGAAAACCCCGACGAACTCGTCCAGTTGGGGTTGAAGAACATCGAGATCAAGAGACGAGTCTACACGAGACGAGATGCTTCGGGTGGAATCCCCGACACGAAGGACTCTCTCGGCAACTTCGTCACTCATGTGGTCAAAGACTGGGACGCAAACAAGGCCATAGACGACAATGAGACCACTTTCTGGAAGTCGGCCCCCCAACCCTCCCCTGAAGCGGTGACAGGACTCTATGTCGACTGTCGAGACAAAGAGGGTAAAAGTCAGGTAATCGACCGTCTCTGGATTGATCCAGTCTACTCAGGCCAGCAACTCAACCTCTACTACTCGACTTTCCAACCCACGGGGTCTTTTAGACTAGACGAAACAGCTTTCTCACCTAAGACTTTGACAGGTACTCGCACGGAGTCAGGTCTCTATGACGCTAACGTCGTTCTCGACTCTCGGAAACTCGGGTTCCCTCCCAAAAATAAGAAGTTTTGGGCTGCGGGCTCTATTACGGACGTTAGTAGGGTAACCGATACTGTGACACTCTTCTCTATTCCTGGGCTCTCATTTACCCTAACCTCTAGCAGGGCGTTTAGTCTCAACTCTAACATCATGATTTATGGTGCTAGTCTCGATTTTAACCAACCTGTTTTCTGGAGCATTTCCAGGAATGAGAATAACCTCGTTACGATGCGAGTTAGAGTTGGTAGTAAAGAGACTATAGAAAAATCATACTACACAGGACTAATAACCAAGTGGGGAGACATTACGCAGAGAGCCCCTAAGGGGACTCTCCGTTACTTCATCATCAAACACGGCGAAGAGTTGAGTAGCTCTACTTGGGAAACGCTTACCACTGACCCCGAGTCGTATTGGTTCCCGACACCCGTCATTGAATCGAAGGACGGAGAAGTACCCGAAACCTCTCTCACGAACGCGGTCTTGGCGGTCGATTGGGCGAGGGAGGACACTCCCCGTGGTGGTATGGACTCCTCCTTCTTCTCGTCACTTGTGTGGACTCCCATTTGGGCTGACTATGTGCTTCACAAGGGATGGTACTTCTTCCCTCAACCGAGACTCATGACTTTCCTCAAGCTTGAGATCACTAACCTCACCGAGGAGCCCTACCCGATTTGGGAGCCGGGCATCGAAACTTCCTACGCCACCTTCCCTATCGACGTCAAGAAGACCGCTCGAGAAATCGCTACCGCTTATAAGACCACAAACACTACAATCATTGACACAACTACTACAACTAACACGAAGACCTACACTGATGGGTCACTCTCAAATGACACTACGACGATTGAGAAGAGCCAATCTTCGAGTTCTACGTCTTCCCGTGGACGCACTCGGAAGAGAAGCAATTATGACCTCGAAATCGAGGTTGGTAAGAGGACGATTTCGAATACACCGGTCTACTTCGATAAGAAGTATCCGATCTCTTGGACTACAGAGAAGGCGTCTTCGGTAGTCTACCGTGGAAGTCATGCTCAAAAGTCGACCTCCCACCGCACTTCCGAAAGTGAGAGAACCTACACTACGGGTGGTGTGAAGTGGGTCGCTCAAGCGCGTTACTACACCGTGGTCCGAGGCGACTACCTCATCAAGATCGCTTCCCGCTACGGAGTCAACTGGCAAGACATCTACCGTGCAAACCAGAGCCTCATCGACAGTGACTACCGCGTTAATCTTCTCCCGAGACGTTATCCTGGTTGGTGGATCTTCCCAGGCCAGCAACTCCGCATTCCAGGCGAGGATCTCGTCCAGGTTGACACAACCGAGACTCACGTCGAGAGAAAGAAGTCGAATATCGGCGTCTCGACTGTGACGACCTACAACACTGACGTTACCAAAGAGACTACTACACTCACTACTCGAGAGAGATTCACCACCACCTCCGTACACCGCTACGATATCAAGACTGTCAAGAGAGATGTTGAACTCGGCTACTTCGCTGGGATCAAGGAGCTCAAAGTCTTTAGAGCGGATTGGCTCTCGAACGCTGACCTTGACGTCTACCGCGTAGAGGACTACTCGACAGGAGAGTTTACGCTTAGTGGATGCAGGAAGGGTGAAGGGGCCGTAACGGCCTTTTGGAATAATGCAACCGTAGTCTCAGATGTCTTCCCGTCTATTTCGAGGTATACTCAAGTAGGTCTTCAAGTCATTGATCGGCCTGATAGAAGATACTCGCTTCTTGATGAGAGTAAACTCACCATGAACTTCGGACGTCTCTCAATCAAGTCTGGCGCTCCTTCCCTTAACCTCATCCCGCCTGGAGGAGGCTTCTTCCGTATTAGAGTGAAGGTCTACTCTCTTGAGCCTGGGACTGTGTACAAACTCTCCTACGGGACTTCAACCGTGTCGTTCACCAGCGTTGCCTCAAATGCCTGGGAAGAGTTTGAGACTACCTATCTCCCAAAGGGTCAGGCCCGTACTCTTCAACTTACTTCAACCTCTACCCTCCCTTTCTACACTTCGTCTGTTGAACTCTTCGAGAGGACGATCAAGTACGAGCTCTCGAATGATGGTGGGACTACTTTCCTCGACGCTACGAACGCTATCCTCGACCCGAACTCTCGTCTCGTCTTTCCTCAACTCGGTAACAAGATGAAGCTCAAAGTCACCATGATGAGAGATACGGACTATGTGTACTCGTGCGAAATTACTCCACACTACGAAGTTGAACGGTAGTCAAGTTGACCTTTTATAGGTTTTCCTATAAAATATAGGTATGAATACAACGAAAGTCTTCACGAGCATGGAGGAGCTTCAAAACCTCCTCCACGACTCCGACTCAAAGAAGACCGCTGTGATCCTACCTGGAAAGGGCGACTTCCCCAAACAGCAAAAGGTCTTCATTGAGAAGTTCTCACTCATTAGCCAAAGGAAGCTTCCTCTAGAAGTCATCCCAGTGCAGGGAAGTCTCCACGTCTTCTTCAAGAACCCCTTCGATAATCCCGAAGACGTCAGTGAAGAACTCAACAAAGTAGGTCTAGACGTCCTCTTGTCTCAGGAGAGCATCAACCTCTACCACGAACTCCAGGCTTACACCAAGCCTCTCGACATTCCCGGACTTGCTCTCAAGAGAGGTCAAGAGGAGAGTGCGCTTTTCCCCTACCAAACCCTGGCACTCAACCTGGCTTTAGAGAGGAAGAAGTCGGGTGACCCGTTCTACTTCTTCAATATGGGAACAGGAACAGGCAAGTCAGTGGTTGCCGCGGCCGGATCGCAGTACCTCATCAACCAAGGCGAAGTCGACTTAGTCCTCTTCTTCACTCTCCGAACCGTGAAGCCGGAGATCAAGAGACTCTATGAGAACTCTACGACACTCACTCCTTGCATTCCGGATAGAGACAAGGCGACGAGAAAGCGCTTCTATGACTTAGAAGAGTACTTCAACGTCTACATTCTCAACTATGAGAAAGCTCGCAGGTCGGTCGACTTTGAGCTCCTCAAGAATCTCATCGAAGGAAAGCGAGTTCTCTTCGTACTAGACGAAGTCCAGAAGGTGGTGAACGGGAACCAGGCACGTGAAGGTCTCCAGTCACTTTTCAAGGCTTGTACGCCCATAATTTGGCCTATGACGGCGTCTGTGGTAGGCAACTCCGCCGAACGCTACTTCAAGGTCTTCCAGTGGTCGAAGAAGAACCCATTCGGAACCCTTAAGGACTTTCGCAAAGACTATCTCGACCATGTTGAGAAGAGGACGTATAAGGTTCGCCTCCGGTCAGGTCGCATCATCGAGCAAGAGAATCGCAAGTACATCTATAGCCTAGACAAAGTGCGTTTGGCCCCGAGAAGAGTACTTCCCTACTCTCTCGCCATCCGCAAATCCGATCCAGGCGTCCGTGAGTACTTCAAGGAGATGTCATTCCAAGCGATTCCTCTCCAACTCTCGAAGGAAGATCGGGAACTCTACGACTACCTCGAGGACCTGTGGCTTGAGGATGACCGGCGTTATGATGGCAAGTCGGTTCGTACACTCGAATTCTTCCGCCTCCTCCGCTACTCTTGCCTAACGGGGGAGTCACTCTTGAAGACAACCTCGGAACTCGCTCTCGAACTTCCTCCGAAACTCCTCAAGAAGCTTTCGGCGTCCACTTCGACAAAGCTTGAGCGAGTCTTAGATGACGTGGAATCGATTGTCGGGGGTGTAGACAAAGTCATCGTCTTCACGCACTGGACGAACTTGAGTCTCAAGATCATCTCGCGTGAAATGAAGTCTCGTGGAATCAACCACGCACTTCACTACGGTGGCCAGACGACTCTCCAAAACGAGGAGGCCAAAAAGAGGTTCAAGACAACCAGTGAATGTAATGTTCTTCTATCCTCTGACGCTGGATCGCATGGAATGAACATGCCAGAAGCACGAGTCGTCATCAACTTCGATTGCCCCTACGACTACGATACACTCATGCAGAGAAACGATAGAATCGACAGGGCCGACACGTTCCTGGACGGACTCGAATCGCGTCTCTACTACTATGAAGACACGGTGGAAGAGTACATTTGGGGAGTCAACAACGAAAGACGTCTTCTCTCCTCCTCGCTTCAAGGCACTCAAGAGTCGTTCTCTCGTTCGTCTTCTATGACGGAGGAAGCGTTCGGACTCGACTTCCTCAAAGAGCTCAAGAAGAAGAAACTCTTCAAGAAGTCGAAGGAAGACAAAGCCTGATCGTACTTTTAGCCGTCCACCCTTTGCATCAACGGCGATGTGGAGGGTGGATTTCTTTGTCCTCTACGCGAGTCTCTACGAAAGCGCACTCCCCTTTCTCGGATCCTCCTCACTTCTCTACGGTTATTGTAAAGATTGTTTGGCATTAGTAATCAAAGATTACGGTACTCATACCCTATCGGGTATTCGTAAGCGAAGACTCAAAGAGTCTTCTTCTCAGACTACGTCTTCGAAGAAATACTCTTTCTCATCTTCTGGTTGGGTCGCTACACTCCCGCCCTCGCAAGGCTCAGGCGATCGCTCTAACCCAACCGAGACACCTCTCCGAGAGTGTCTTTGCTGCGAAGCTATACAATAGAGTTTCTTAATGCCATACAACCTTTGGCAATTTCTCTTGAGATTCCGGGAGTTTCTAGGCAATTTGGAGCAATTTTCGTTTTGCAGTTGTTTTCTTCGAAGAGAACCTATATACTATGTGTATAGGAAGTAAAGAGCTTCCTCTTGCTACCAAGCAAGGTTAGCCTCTTACTTCTGTCCCTTCCGGGGGTGGTCTTCTTTTCCTTGTAGGGAAGGCCACCATTCCTGATCCGGAGGGGATGGACGTAGGGAGCTAACAACTCTCATCTACTTCAACAGGCAGGGTAGAAGTAGAACACTAGACTTCTACCCCCTTCCTCCAACTCATAGTTCTTCTTTTCTCTTGGGAAGTTCTATTGAGACCCTGCCCCGGAGGAAGGGGGTAGGCGTTTCTTCAAGAGAGTAGGCTAAGATGGCTTCACAACTTTTAGATACCTTCCTCAACAAAGTCGTCGAGGATGTGTACATGCCTTACATTCTTCTAGGCAAGAGTCTCACGAGCTGGAAGAACAAAGGCAACACAGTTGAAACCTTCTTCAAGAAGAGTCTCTCCCAGTTCACCGAGAAGGACAACGTTGAACTCAATGAGATTCTCGTAGCTGTCGAGTTCTACCGCGTCTTCTTCACTGAGAACGTGGTGAAGTACGGTCTAGAGGGCGCTATTCAACTCTTCAAGACTCGTCTCAAGCGTCATTTGGTCTACAAAGGGAAACTTCGAACCGTCTACGTTGGTAGGAAACTCGAAGAGGTCACTCGCATTCCTACGCCTCACGTGAAGATCCAGGACGTTCGAGCTTGGGTGAACAACCTCTGGTTCGAAGGCGTGAAGATCAACTCCGAGGTCTTCCAGGCGAGAGCACTCACCCAGAATACCACTCCCCTCTTCCTCCCCAAGGGATGGGTGGAGGACGTTGTCTCCAATTGCTACAATGGAGACCCTAGGAAGAGGGGAGTTCAATCCTTCCTTGGTCTTCAAATCTGGATCGAGCTTTCCAAGAGCGTCACAGAGCTCGGCTTCTTCTCACTCGAGAGACTCACTGAGAAGCTCGACAAGACCAAGAGCACGGTTTGGTCTACTCACAACTACGTGAAGTCCCTTGATCTCATCATGCTTGACCCCTTCTATCGTAGAACTATCCAGTGGGGGAACAAGGAGAGAACTTGGGGTCGCATTGATTTGAGCCTCGTAGAGAAAGAACTCTACCCGTCTTGCCTCTTCGAGTTCGACCACATCAACGGACGCTGCCCGTCCGGAGCCTTGCAAGCCATCTCACTCTACCCCTTCTTCAAGAAACTCATCACGAAGAAGGGTCATGGTTGGGTCCTCGGGAGCTACTCCGTCCGCCAGGAGTGTTTCTGGAAAAGGGGGATGAAGGGCGAGTCGTATCGTCCTGAGTGGCTTGAGCCGGTTCGATCTGGTTGTGAGTGGCTCGAGAAGAACCACATTCTTCACCTCTATCTAGGGACTATCGAGTGGAGAAGTGGCCTCCCCGATGGAGCCTTCCACCACTCCTCTCACGCTTCTCATTCACAGTGGTTCGTCTTCACTTTCGCTCCGACCACAAACCCCGCCGCGGAGCTCTACGCCGCCTTCTCGAGACAAAACGATACGATGTTTGAGTACTATCGGGTACTTTGCAACACCGGCGAAGTCCCTGAGGTGGTTGAAGACTTCTCACCTCGAGTCACTGGCAAGGAGTACAACCGCGCTGGAAGGAGAATGTTTGCATCTTCTGGACCCCTCACTCGTAGACCCCTCCACCCCAGTAGTATTAAGGAGAGACTTCGCTCTATCGGGTTGGATTACCGAACTTCGACGAAGAAAGAAACACGGTGTCTCGACCGTTGGGTTGACTATTTCGACGGGTTATCGGCTCAAGTACCGGGAGGACTTTCTCCAGAACCTCGCAGTATCTTTAGAGATAGTCGATCCTACTCCCTCCGAAGCGACCTTCTTCCGACTTCTTGGACTTGTTCAGTTTCGAGCAGATCTCGTCTCACCTGCACGAATGAGCGAGTCACTAACGATCGTCTCGGGGAACCTAACGTCTCCGATCGAAGAGTTCTGGACCGAGACTATGTCTCCTCGGAGGATCGACATGTACCGAGAGAGAACTTCCCTCGTTTTGGAGAGTTTGGCCAACCGCTATACCAGGTACGGGATAGTGAAGCCCCTGACGTAGAACGCTACCAGTACGATGCTCACGGTCTTCTCCTCCGTGACTCCTACTACATCAAAGAGAAGTCGATCTCTCGTGACGTCGTTGACCGTCTCGAGTTCAACGGCTTGACTTCTTCCTCGTCCGAGTTCGAGCCTAGCGAGGATTGTAGTACGTTTGACATCGCTGTCAAGCAACAGGTTAGCATCACCTCCGGGTACGGGTTCCTCCACTCTCGTACCGGTGGCGCTTACGGCTCTTACGATAGCCAGGCTCTTGGCTTAGGCAAGAGGCAAAACCTCGCTTCCGTTGCTTTCCCGAAGGACACCAAGGAGAGCCACAAGAACCTCAACAGGACCCGTGCTTCCCGCAACGGCCTCCCGGCCACGATTGACTTCGAACTTCCCGTTGATCCGCTTGGCCCTGACAAGGAACTCGAGAGAGTCAGCGAAGAGGCACAACTCTTCCGTGACGAAGTTGACCCGAGAAAGACATTCGTAATGTTCAATGATGAGAACGAGAGACATTGCCGAGAACTCATCGTCCAGGGGCGCAAGTACGTTTCCGAGATTGATGCGGATAGGTACGAAGAGCCCGACGATGACTTCCGCGATTGGGCGGGCTACACAGTGACAGGTCCTGGGGGGCGTGTTCTCGAGGAAGGTCACTTCAAGAAGATCATGACTCACGATGGTGAGGCTTTCGTCGAAGTCGGCGAAAAGAAGTACGTGCGTCCTACAAACTACGGCATCTACGAGGAGTTCTAATGATTTCGAAGGAGTTTCTAGAGGAACACAGCGCCTCTTCAGGCAAAGAACTCGATGCCTTCTATAGTTTTCTTCTCGAGAGAGGAGACATCTTCGAAGTCGAACTCTTCTCTCGTCTCTTCACTAAGGTCTCACAGTGGAATCCTGGTGAAGATGCCGACAATGTCTTCTTAGAGAGTTACGAAGGGGCCTTCGAGGAGTTCCGCGTTCGTGGTTCTATTCCGACCGACTACGGTGTCACCTTCCAGGTACTTCACATGGTCGTCACCAATGCTAAGAAAGGGGTTGAGTTCTTCAAAGCGCTTTCGTTCTTCTATCGTGCCATGATTTCCCAATGCGAGTTCGAGATCATTGCTTTTCAAGCGGAAAATGGTGAAGCTTCCAGTTGACCTTTTATAGGTTTTCCTATAAAATATAGGTATAAGGAAGACAACCTCACCTACAAGGAGAAGAATCATGAGTGAGTTCCCCGAATTCGAAGTCCTCATCGACATGAAGCTCTATGAGCCTCACTACTTCCAGATCACGCCAACCGGCTACAAGGTCGACTTCAACGACGAAGCCTGGACCGAGTCCGAGTTCTCCAAGTACTTCAAGGGATGCGTGACGATGCTTCGAAAAGGCTCTACTTCTGGCTACGTCTTCACCCCGAAGAAGTTCACGGGTGCTCCCAAGGATGGCGTCCAGAACAGCATCCAACTCGCTATCCAGGCGAAACTCCCTCCGTTCCGCAAGGGTGAGCCGATCTCGAAACTCGCGAAGTGGGTTCTCAGTGAAATTAGCCCCTACTACTCTCTCACTAAAGAGTACGAAAAGGGCGAATCTACTCGAGACGCCTACTACCTCTACCAGTTCCTCTCTCCGATCATCTCGACCGGAAGGGTTGTTCTGGAATCCGGCTTTAGGAACGCACGATTCTCACTCGAGAAGTATCTTCTCGTAGGCAAGTTTAGTTCCTACGACGAACTCGTCGGTTCTCTTCATAGAGTTCCGTAAAGAGTTCAAGACTCTCTAGCTCAGTTGGTAGAGCGCTTGGTTTACACCCAAGAGGTCATCGGTTCAAGCCCGGTGAGAGTCACCCTCTTGCCCAGTTTTTGTCTTTCCTTCCTGGGCGAGAGTTAGCCTCCGTAGCTCAACGGATAGAGCGAGGGACTTCTAATCCCGAGGTTGCAGGTTCGAGTCCTGTCGGAGGCACTGGAGAGGCTAGTATGAGTGAAAATGGGTTGCGACTAGTCTCTCCTCTTTTCCGGATAGTGTAATGGCAGCACAAGGGTTTTTGGTGCCCTTGGTCTAGGTTCGAATCCTAGTCCGGAAGCGACATGACAACAACCAAAGGAGAAGCTCATGATCAACCCGCTCGAGGAAGTCTACATCATCTTCGAAAAGTCCTCTGGAGACCTTAAGACCGGCGGCGGTTCGTCGACCAAGCCCTCCGTCCATGCCTACCCTACGGAAACGGATGCGTATCGTGGAGCGCGACGGATTGGCTACCGTACCCCAGATGAATGGGGTATTGCCAAGTACAAACTCGTTGAGACGAAGGAAGCTTGACAAGGCTAACAAATCTGTGTCTCACCGATGAGAAAAGTGCCAAATCGCATCGGTGAGAACTTGCCCCTATAACTCAATTGGCAGAGTAGCGGACTTTTAATCCGCGAGTTCCGGGTTCAAGTCCCGGTGGGGGTACTCTCCCCCAGGTGCTCGGTGCTCAGTGCCTGGGGAAGTTGCGCTCTTGGCGGAATTGGCAGACGCAGTGGACTTAAAATCCACCGCCTATGGCGTACGGGTTCGAGTCCCGTAGGGCGCACTTTCCAGTTGATTGTTTATAAGAAAACCTATAAAATATAGGTATGAAAGACATCTACCAAGTCGTCGGAGTGCCAGGAATGGCCACGGACTCCATCCCCGGAGAAGGGTGGGTTCTCACTCCCTGGTACTACGGAGTAGGTGTCCTCGTTGAGAAGTCCGAAGGTGTCGTCACTCTCAAGACTGGCAACGGAGTCGATCTCGCCGACTGGGTCCCTGAGTTGACTAGTGAGCTCAATGAAGAACTCCCCAATGGAACCACTTTCTTCGGGCAACTCGGGTGTCTAAATGAGGATCTCACTGTCTCAGGCATTAGTGTTCCTTCGGTTTCCACCGTGAGAACCTTCCAGGTCTTCGCTTGCCTCCCCGAAGCCTCCCTCCTTTTGCAGAGAAAGTTCGGGGCACCCACCCTTATTCTCCAGGACATCTACGAGTATAGCGGGACTCAAGTCTCCGAACTCGGCTTCCATGCGAGGAGAAGCTTCCTCGAGGAGTGTTGTACTCGAAGCACAAAGCTTTCACCCTTCTACACCGACGTAGCACACTTCGAAGACGTGGCCGATCTCCTTCTCGAGGAAGGCATCCCGGGTCTAACCTTCAAGCACGTTGCCTCCGGGCTTAGTAGAGATTTTCTCTCCTACGCCGAGAAGGGCCACTTCTACGTCTTCGTAGATGGCTTCTCCAAGAAGTCCGAGGAGAGGCAATTGAAGAACAAGCCTCTACTCAACTACATTACGCTGTCCGTGTTCTCCGGGAAGAAACGTGTCCAGGTAGGGAAACTCTACCCCTCTAGAGAAGACCAGGCCTACTGGAACGCGATTCGCTCTAATTGGTCCTCTCTAGACCGCAAATACCCGCGAGTTCTAAGCGTCGTAGGCCGGACGAGTCCGGTTCCTTTCGGTCCTTCACTCAAGTTGAAGAGTGTTAGACTCGTAGAACCACGCTATGACCTGGACGCACATAAAGTTTGTACAAGTTCACAATTCACCAACTAGGAGAAGAACATGAGAAAGTTCACTGTTACCAAGGAAGTTGAGTGGGATATGGGACACCGAGTCCCTAACCACAAGTCGAAGTGTCGTAATCCTCACGGCCATCGCTATCGTCTTCTCGTTGAGGTCGAAGGTCCTCTCGTTGACGACCCCGACAACTCCTCCGAGGGTATGGTCATCGACTTCGGCGACCTCAAGGAGGTTATGAAGACTCAAATTCACGACCTCTTCGACCACGGTACTCTCATTTACGTAGGCGATGGAGAGGTTCTCGACGCCTACCGCATTAGTCACGTCTCTGGCGAAGACAAGATCGAGGGAGTCGACCAGGAGAATTGGGTTCTCAAGCTCAAGGACACTCCGCATAACTGGAATCTCTCCGTTTCTTCCTTCGTCCCTACCGCTGAGAACCTCGCTGCCTTCATTTTCGGTCGGATGAGTAACCTTCTCAACAAGGGCGAAGTTCGCGTGAAGAGGGTTCACCTCTACGAGACTCCGACCTCAATGGCAACTTACGGGGACTAAGATGGCGGAGATCACGCAAGTTCGAGTGGACGTCTCACTCAATGCCACCATCTCTGTGAATGGGGAGGCCTGGGTCAAGCCGGGTTGTTCGGCTGGTGCCTCCTGGAATGGCGTTCCTGAGGACGGGGAACTTCGTCTCGTAGTCGACCACCTCTCCAAGACTCTCATTGAACCCACCGTCGAAGAGTTGACTTCTATGTTGACGCAACAACTTCGTCCCCTTTCAAGTTGACCTTTTATAGGGTTTCCTATAAAATAATGGTATAGGAGAAACCTACCCGCCCTTCAGGAGGCAATCATGTCAAACAAAGAACTCGCTACGATCCTCACCACGATCGTTTCTTCAAAGCCTGAGAAGGCCAAGAAGGAGACGAAGAAGGCCGCCGTCGAGTCTTTCAAGAAGACGACCACGGAACTACTCCAGTCCGGGGCTCTTGAAAGTCTCTCCGCGGCTCTCCTCGACTACGAAGAGAACCTTCTCGAGAACCTCACCCTCGATGAGCCTCGTAAGCTCACCCAGGAGGAAGTCGATCTTCTCGCCGCCGAATACCACCGCTCCGAGAAGATTCTCAACGCCCTTCAGGCCAGGAAGGAACTCCTCCGTCAATACGTCTTCTCTAGTCTTGACGAAGAGTTCGAGTCGGTAGGCGTCGAAAGTGACACTCCGGTGTCCCAGATGCCTGGACGTCTTGTCTCCAGCGATGGAGTCAAGTTCTGTCGAGAGGGTGGGGCCCGGAAGAAGGCGACCATCGACTCGGAGGGTCTCAAGGAGGCCTTCAAGGACAACCTGGATCTTCTCTTCGACAGGGTTGAGATCCCCGCCTCTGTCTCCTATACGTTGTCTTCCGAAAAACTTGACCAGGCAATCGAGTCGGGCTCCATTAGCATTGAGGAGCTTCGACCCTTTGTCAAGCCCGGAGATTGGTCGTCTCCTCGTTTTGTTATCAGGGAGTGATAGAATGAAGACTCAAGAAGTTGCTAGACTTTTCGGTAAGTCTAGCTCCTGGGTTCGAGCCGCCGAAAACCTCGGCTATTTCAAGGATAGCGAGGGTGTAGCGCCCGACATCCCACGCACCGACAAGAATATTCGAGACTTCTCCGAGGAGCTCGTTCTCAAGTTGTCGGAGAATCTATACAACAGCGGACGTCTTAGTGAGGAGCGTTATCTTCTCATCAAGTCGACGCTTGAGAACCTCAAGGAGCTTTCCTAATGTTCGCCATTAGCGTCTCGGGAGTTCACGGCTCCGGGAAGACTACCTTCATCAAGGAACTCTCCCGGAAGCTTGAGCGACTCTATCCGAAGAGGAAGCCGGAGATTCTCCCGTCCTTCACTCGTGAAGTCATGAAAGAGCAGGGCTGGGAGAATGGCGAGAAGGGTGAGGCTCTTCTACCCGCCGCTTGCTCCACCAAGAGGAATGAGAAGATCCACGAGTACGGTTCGTTCCGTGACCCTCTCTTCCTCATCTCGGATCGTTGTGCGATTGACGAGAGAGTCTATGCCGAACTAACCGAGGGCGGTGAGGTTTCTCTCCCGGTTATCGACGAATGCGAAGCGGAGGAGAGTGAATTCTTTACCTTCCGAGTCCTGAAAAAGATGCCCTCCTTCCTCGAACTCGAAGACGACGGCGTACGTCCCCAGGACAAAGAGTTTCATCGTAAGGTCGAGGAGAAGTTCGACGAAGCTTTCAAGGAGAGATTCCTTCTTGATAGCGGTGAGTACTCTCCCTACGTTTTCATCACTGATCCGGACAAGGACGTGCATGAACTCGTGGAGGAGTTCGTACAGCGCATTCACGATCTCGAAGGCGATGAGATCTACTTCCACACCTCGTACGACAACTACTTCTAACTAGGACAACACAACATGAACTCTACTCTCTTCTCCTACACGGCAGGAGCACTCAAGAAGATCGAGAAGTCTTCCGGAGTTTGCATCTCTTGCCGCAAGACCGATGACGAGCTCCTGGAGAGTGGCAAGAAGGTGAATAGCCTTGTGCACAATTCAGGTGCCTACATGGCTCCTCACGTCTACACCGACAAGGAAGTTTTCTTCTTCTGTGAGGATTGTGCCCCTTCTTCCGGCGAAGACAAGAGACTCGAAGAGGCTACCAAGGGTATGACAGAGACTCTTAAGGGTCTTCAATGCAATCTCAGTGACGAGAACTTCGCTGGGACTCCTGGTCGAGTTTCTCGTTTCCTTCTCGGCCACTTCCGTCCTCTCGATAAGGTGGCCGATGAACTCTACCGCTACAAGTTGAGTTCCTTCCCCTCCGATTATCGCGGGATCGTCTCCCAGTCCGGGATCAAGGCTTCAGGTCTTTGCCCCCACCACTTCCTCCCAGTGATCTACGATGTGGACGTCGCCTATGTTCCTGGTGGTAGGGCGGTTGGCCTCTCGAAGTTGGCTCGACTCGTGAAGACGATCGGTAACCTTCCTCTTCTCCAGGAGGACTTCACGAATGAGGTTGCGGCACAGATCCGCGAGATGGTCGGCGCAAATGACATCGCTGTCATCGTGAGAGGCACTCACACTTGCATGAGTACTCGTGGTGTTAGCTCCTCCGCTCCCACCGTCACTTCCTGCATGGAAGGCGACTTCTTCTTCGACATCAATTCTCGCAATGAGGTTCTCGAACTCTTCAAGAGAGGCCGCATCTAATGATCAACACCTGGGGAGCCGAACTCGAATGGACTGACTGGGATACTCGCATTGAACTCCCAGGCTACTTAGGGGTTCTCGACTCCAAAGAGACCGACGTTTGCAACCTGGATGGTACCGCCTATGGCCACACTCACATGGGTGGTGAGATCTGCATGGTTCCGACCTTGACCGCTTCCCAGTTGGTGGAGAACTTCGCTACTCTCAAGTCGGTTTGCAACCCTGGAGTCAACTATCGCTCCTTCACTCACATTCACATCGGTGGAGTTACCCTGGAGGAAGCGAAGAAGATTCTCACCTACTCCGTTGAGATCAAGGACTTCGTCAAGTACCAGCTCTCGCCTACTCCCAACCCTGGTAGGCTTGATGAGGAGTCGGTTAAGAACTGGAAGTCTTACCGCGGGAAGGTCAACTCCTGGATGTATCGAGTTGTTCCCGCTGTTTGCGTGGAAGAAGCTCTCAAGGCGGAGACGATTGACGAACTCGTAGAAGCCCACTATCCGAGACATAAGAATGGGAAGGGCCGCACCTACTCGGTTACGCCTAGGACAGGAGTGAATCTTCGTAGTCTCCGCAAGCATGGCACGGTTGAGTTCCGTTTCTTCTGGGGCACGGTTGACGTGGAAGAGTTCAAGGAGTGTCTCCGCTTCGTTCAAGCCTTCTTCGATCATGCCTGTGGTGATCGAGCTCCTATCGAGGAGTGGTGCGTAGACTTCAACCTCCCCAAGGCAATTCCGTTCAATCCCGAACATGAAAAGACGTTCCTAAAAACCTGTTCCAGTTGAAGTCTTTTATAGGAAAACTTATAATATTAGTAAGGAGTTGATATGAAAGCAGCAGTTAACCCACCTTTCGCAGCGCAACATTGGGACCTTGGTTCCATGTCCTACGCTCTTGCACACCTCGTAGAGCAATCCCCGGAGTACAAGAAGCGCACCCTTAAGCTCACCCAAAGCCTCCACGAGAACCGAACCGCTCCTCTAATCCTCGATAACGGAGCGGACGAGCTCGGTGAAGGGTTCTACGGAGCTCGCTTCTTCGACATGATTTCGGAGATTCAACCCTACGAGGTCATTGCTCCGGATGTCCTCGGGAACCTCGAGAAGACCCGAGAGCGCACCTTCTCCTTCCTGGACGACTCCAACAACCAGATCCCTTACGGGACTGGAATCATGGCGGTTCTCCAGGGAGGCGACCGAGACAAGGTTCTCGAACTTCTCCGAGAGTATGAGGAAGATGACCGAATCACGACGATTGGTATCCCGTACGATCTCCTGTTCGAGACCCCGACCGACATCGAACTCCCGTCCTTCTCCACAAGCCACAAGTCCTGGGAACACTCCCGTCGACGTGCCGCCTTCCTCTTTAGTGAAGACTTCCAGGCGACCTGCAAGAAAGAGATCCACCTCCTGGGAATGAACACTCTCTGGGAGTTCTCCCTCTACAAGAAGTTCGAAGAGAAGGTCCCGGCAAACCTTCGTAGTAACGATACTACTGCTCCGTTTGCCGCCGGACTCAATCTCAGCGCCTGGAAGTCGGTTGAAGACTCGGGTGACAAGAACTGGCCCGCACTCAAGTTCGAGTGGAAGCCTCTCGCCGACCAGGCCGTGAAGTCTCTTCACAACCTCATTCTCTACTTCGATGCCGTTGGAGACGTTGAGGCACTCAAGAGGGCTCAGGCCTTGGAAGATTCCGGATGGACTTATGGCCGCCAGTAAAGATCCGCTTCTCCTCATTCTCGATGGGAACAATCTTCTCATTCGAGCCTTCTTCGCTCACCGTTGGAAGACCGAGGACGGATATGAGTACCTGAAGAACGCTGATGGAGAGTTGACCGGAGGCGTCTACGGAGCACTCTCTTCACTCTTCAAGTACTACCGGATCTTCCAGCCGACCCACATTCTCTGGACGTTCGACTGGGGTAAGAGCGAGTATCGTTCCTCTCTCGACCAGGACTACAAGGGTAACCGGGTTCACTCGGAGAAGGACGGGGTTCTCACCCAGTTCGGCCCCTTGGAGAAGGCTCTTAGTCTCCTGGGAGTACGACACTACCGCGAGAAGAACGTCGAAGCCGACGATATTATGGCGGCGGCGGCACTCAATGCAGAGGCACTTGGTGTCCCCTCAGTGATCGTCTCCACTGACCACGATCTTCGCCAGCTCATCAGTGACAAAATCACTGTCGTGAAGCCTTCCATGGGTAAGGCTCCGGAGACGATCTTCAACAAGAAGAAGTCCACCGAGTTTCCTCTTACTCCTCGTCGTATGCCTGAGATTTGGGCCTTGACTGGTGATTCTTCCGATAACATCGCAGGAATCAAGGGTATCGGCCCCGCCAAAGCCAAGAAGCTTATCGAAGAGTACGGCGATCTCGACACTCTTCTCGAAGAGTACGATAAGTTCACCGAAGAGGAGGTCGAGCGAGTCCGTACTAATTACCGGCTCATCAAGTTGAGTGGAGAACTTGCAACCTACTCCAACTTCCCTCTTAGTAGTTGTGAGTTTCTCCCCGGTGAAATCGACATCGACGCCCTCAATGACTTCTTCGACAAGTACGGGTTCAAGAAGTTCAAGACACAACTTCAGGAAGGAGAACTACTATGACCCTCAACATTAACGAAGTCTTCGGGCCTACGATTCAGGGTGAGGGACGATTCACAGGTCGTCGAGCCTTCTTCGTGAGAACCTCTCGTTGTCCTCTCGCATGCTCCTTCTGTGACACTCCCTACACCTGGGCTTTCACCGAGAACAAGGCCAAGAAGCATCGTGAGGGTGTCAAGTACAACCAGGTTCTCGAAGAGCATCAAATGTCTTCTGAGGAGGTTGTCGAAAAGCTTGATAGTCTCGGACTTAGGCTAGGTGACCTCGTCGTTCTCACGGGTGGGGAGCCTCTCCTCCAGGCGTCCGAGATCCAGGGTCTCGTCAACCTTCTTCTCTCTAAGGGATGCTTAGTCCAGTTCGAAACGGCCGGGGTTCTCAAGCCTCCTCACTTCGACGATGACTTGCGTGTCTTCTTCTCTGTTTCTCCGAAGCTCGAGAATTCCGGTAACCCTCTTCGAGTCCGGTTTAGGCCTGAAGTTCTCAAGGAGCTCAACTCTCGTAGTGCGGACTTCAAGTTCGTTTGCGCTTCTCTCGAAGACCTCGACGAAGTCCACGAGTTTTGCCACACCATCGGCATTAGTCCTAGAAGTGTATGGATTATGCCTGAGGGTGTAACGCATGAGGCCTGCCAGGAACACGCCAAACTCGTCATCGACAAAGCACTCGAACTCGGATACAACTTCTCGATGAGAGTTCACGTAGCGATTTGGGGAACGGAGCGAGGGCGATGAATAGCGAGTTCGAATGGTTGAAGGAACTCTCCTTCAAGTCTCTCAACCTGTCTCACACAAGTGACACCATTCTCGAGATGGCAAAGATCCAGGCCGAACTAAACCCTTACTACAAGAAGTTCCTTGAGTTCAAGAGGGAAGATGCCTCCCAGTGGGAGTCCGTCGATGACATCGTCCCGATTCCCATCGAGATCTACAAGGAGTCGAAGTTCCTCGTCAAGTCCGGATGGTTTGAGCCTGTGAAGGTTTGGGAGTCCTCGGGTACCTCAGGTAACTACTCCCGGACTCCGCTTGAAGACACTATGGTCTATGAGAGAACTATCCGCAAGCAATTCCACGAGGTTTACGGATATATTCCTCGTCTAAGCGCCGTTGCCTTCATTCCTACTCCCACCGAGTGGCCTCACTCGTCTCTGGCCTACATGTTCGAGGTCGGAGTTCGTGAAGAACTTGAGCCGGATAGTACTCTCCGTCTCGTTAAGGCTCCTCAGGGGAATGTCGAGATCGCTGGGAACCTAGCCAACCTCGTTCTCGAGATGACTCGCCGGTCTCTCGGTGGTGATAGGCTTCTCCTCTACGGAATCTCCTACCTCTTCATCACCGTCATGGAGGAGATCCGTAAACTTGGCTTCAAGCCTTTCCTCGGAGAGAACCCAATCGTCACCGACACCGGAGGCTACAAAGGTATCACCAGGAACTACACTCGTGAAGAGTTCGTCAAGCTTTTCGACGAGACCTTCTCCTACAAGGGTGAAGTCGAGTTCATAACCGAGTACGGAATGTCCGAACTTAACTCTCCTTTCTGGGGAACAGGCATCGACTCAGTCTTCCGTATTCCGGATTGGGTCCAGGTTAGAATCGACGAAGAGACGGACCAGTTGACCATCTTCGACCCAGGCCTCTACTCCACTTGCGTCGCTCTCAAGACTCAAGACCGAGCCGAACTAGTAGACAAGAACCACATTCGTCTACTCGGGAGACTTCCAGGGGCTAGTATGAAGGGTTGTTCTATTTCAGCTGAAAGGGCAAGGCGATGAGTTACCTACGCAAAGATGCACTTCAAGAGAAGGCGATGAAGTATCTCGAGGCCGTTGACCTCCTCCCTAAGAAGGTAGCTAAGAAGGTTTCGAACTATCTCGGAGGTAGTGCCTCGGACTACGTCTTCGATTTCGTAGAGGGAATGAGGCTTGAGCTCGTCTCTACGAAGGTCGGAGTGGTCTTGGCCTCCACTGGATCGACGACACCCTACGAGTCTCTCTTCTTCCCCTTCCTCTTCTCGGATGAACTCCGTGTCTCGGTGAGTCGAGACTACGAGGACAGAGAATCTCTTGGCAAGTTCCTCAAGAAGCTTGGCATTCAAGAGTTCAATCGAGAGACTTTCGTATTCGAAGACCTCGATAGCCTCATCCTCTATGGCTCTCATGAGGTTCTCGACTTCTACCAGGAGAAGTTCCACGGCAAGATCGCCTTCTATGGACCTGCTCTTTCGGTTGCTTACGTTACTCCGGAGGATCTCAAGGACGTCAAGGTGATTGAAGGCCTCGCCGAGGATGTCTCCGTAGAGGGTGGCTCGGGTTGCCTCAACACCAAGATCATCGTCTCGGATGCTCCCCTCACGGAGTTCGTCCCCGTCGCGGGGTCCTTTAAGCATCCGTGGAAGAGTGAAGACAACGCAATCGTTAGAGCGATCACGACGGGTATAGAGGTTTCCGGACGCTTCCCGTTCTTCTCTAGTCGTCAAATCTTCCCTCTACCCGGTACGAGTGCTCTCGTCATTCCGACCCTTTCCGTTAATGACGGATTCTACCACGACTTCAATCCGAGTTGGGTCTCTACACTCTCGATCGCTTCGGAAAAACGACTCAAGGACGAAGTGGTTCTTAAAATTCTTGAGAAGTGGAAGCCTACCCGCATTTGCCTCATTGGCGAGTCCCAGGAGCCTACTACGAATTGGGCTCATGACGGCGCCATTGAACCTTTCAACTTCTCTATCTTCCGCAACTCACAGTTAGGAGCATCTAAGTGACCATCCAGCAAGATTTCCGAAAGTACGTGGCTCAAACCTCCCCGTCCCCTTACGGACTCGTTGTAGAGAAAGCGGAGGGTCCGTACCTGTACGGCTCTTTCTCCGGTGTCGGAGAGACCCGACCCTTCTTCGACTTCACTTCCGGCATTGGAGTGAACTCCCTGGGAGCGAGGAACCACAAGGCTACCTTCGCGATTGTTGAACAGGCACTCGATTACGGACACACTACGGTCTACGGAGAGCACGTCCAGTCCGCCCAGGTCGAGTACGCTAAGGCTCTTGTTGAGAAGTGGGGCGAGGGGGGACAAGTCTTCTTCCAGAATTCCGGGTCGGAGGCGAACGACCTCGCCTTGAAGATGGTACGCAAGATCACAGGCAAGAAGAATGTCTTAGCACTGACGAAGGCCTTCCACGGGCGAGGCTATGGCCCGATGCAGTTGACTTGGAACGCCAAGTACCGTGAGGGTTTCGGAGTAGACGACTCTTGCACTCGCTGGATTGACCCCTTCAAGCCCTTCTTCACCCAGATCGAAGAACTCGAACCCGACTTCCTCGAGAATCTGGGTGGTGTATTCGTTGAACTCGTCCAGGGTGAGGGTGGTTGTAGGGCTCTACCCCAAGAGTTCGTGGATGAGCTCTTCACCTGGTGCCACAAGAACAACATCATGACCGTAGTCGACGAAGTCCAGACCGGATTTGGTCGTACTGGACAATTCTTCGCCCAGGACACCTACAGCGTTCGAGCCTCCATCACGACTATTGGTAAGGCTGGTGGCGGTGGTCTTCCGTTCGGAGCGGTCATTTCTTCGAAGAAGAACTTCGAGAAGCTCCAGGACCCACCCCTCTCCCACTTGACTACTTTCGGTGGGAACCCGATCGTATGTGCCGCTGGCCTCGAGATCCTCAAGCAAGTCACCCCTGAGCTACTCAAGAACGTCGAAGAGTGTTCACGCTTCATGACGGCCCAATACCGCATTTGGGCGGAGAAGTACCCGAACGTCGTTGAGGGATACAACGGACGTGGCCTAATGCTCGCCCTTCGCCTCAAGAGCAAGGAAGCGGCTTGGGAGCTCTTCGAAACCGCTCGTGAAGAGAACTTGATTCTCGCCATCAAGCTCAACAACCCGACCGTCGTAAGAACCACGATCCCTCTCAACACGCCTCTAGACGAACTCAAGAGTGCGTTCAAGAGTCTCGAAGCAGCTATCGCCGTAGTTGAGAAGGAACTCTCGTGACCACAGCGGTCCTAAACCCACGGCGACTTGCCACTCTAGGAGTAGTCACCGATCTTCTCCAGGAGAACATCTCCTGCAACTCGATTGATCTCCGCATCCACCACGTGTATGAGATCCGAGGACACCTCGACTTGACCCAGGAGGAGCGTATTCTTCCGGAGTTCGTTGAAGTGAAGTTCGACGATATTCTCGAACTTGAACCCCACAAGACCTACCAGATAGAGTTCTACGAGAAAGTGCACTTGACGAGTTCTCTATGCGCTATCTCTATTCTACGCTCTACTCTCTTCAAGTCGGGTGCCTCTGGTGAGGTAGGCCTCTACGATTCCGGCTACTCGGGTTCGACTGGAATGACGGTTACTCCAAGCATTCCTCTCTACGTTCGTAGAGGGACTAGTATTGCACAACTTCTCGTCTTCTCTTGTGACTCCAACAAGGTCTACGATGGATTCTACAAGAACGATAACTGGCGCTGACACATTTAACACTTCAGGAGGTTCAAATGAAGTTCTTAGAGCTTGACAACTTCGAGAAGAAATACTCCCTCCGAGTCGAGGACTTCGACAAGAGTCGTCTCGGAGAGTACTACACTTGGCTATGCTTGACTTACCAGAAGAGAGTCATTCCCCGTGAGGAGGAGCTCAAGTTCGCTAGATTCTTCTGGAACACAGTGCTTCGACTCGAGAAGACCGAACTCTTCAAGGACCGAGACATCTCTCCTAAACTTCTCCTCAAGTGGCTCTTTTGGAGAGACTCCGGCTATCGACACTACTCCGATGGCGATCGTCCGATTTGCCCTGGATGGTTCCTCAAGGACAACTCGAATTGGCAGGAATCCCAGTACCGCGATATGACCACTCAAGTCAACTACGAGTCCGGAGTAACCACTACGCAGGCCAAGAAGCCGGTCACCACTGGTATCTTTGAGGAGTTCTAATGAGGACGTTTAAGGGAGAGATTCTCCGCTACCGGTTTCTCACCGACAGTGAAGTCTCCTACCTCGCCTCCACGGATCCTCGATTCTTGAGAGACCCTGACGAGTTTTGCCCCACTTGTGGCGGTGAGAAGAGTTACAAGTTCCGTGGAACTGTCTACGAGTGCGATTGCCAACTCCAATGGCAACTCTGGAAGCATTACAGCGTCTCTAACATTGGCTCCACCTACCAGCGTCTCGACTGGACGGATTACACCTCCGAGGAGAGAGGTCCGTTCGAAACCACTATTCTCTTCCGAGACAACTTCAAGGAGTTGATCTCTCGAGGTCTTGGTCTTCTCTTCGGTGGTGGAGTTGGTGTTGGTAAAACGATGCTTCTCTCCCTTCTCCTCAAGGACCTGGTCAAGTCCGGCGTTTCCTGCTACTCCTCGACTGCAACTCAACTCATCGAGACTTTCGACAACGGCTACCATGACTACGCTAGGCGAGAGTTCTTCGAAGAGAAGACGTTCAAGTCCGAAGTTCTTCTCTTGGACGATCTAGGCCGTGAACGTGAGACGGTTCACGCCAAGGAGATCATCGAGACGATTCTTCGAAGAAGAACCCAGGCGGGTCAAACCACACTCATCACCACTAACAAGTCCAAGCAAGACCTTGAAGCCATCTACCCTCCTCAAGTTCTCTCGTTGATCTTCGAGAAGAACAAAGGCATTTGGTGGAATATCGAAGACTTCCGAGCCCCGGAGACTCATCGGGGTCCTAGTATGGGGTCGAAGCAAATCAATGAGGTCCTCTCAGGCGAAAGGAGGCCGATCTTTTGATCGATCTAGACAAGTCTCTACTCGGATTCATCGAGCAAGGACATCTTCGCCGTATTCTCGACCTCGGTATCCGCCCCGAACACATCTACGACCCCCTCTACCGGAACGCTTTCGAGTTCTCACAGCGGTATTGGGAGGACTCTTCTCTTCTCAAGACCCCGACCAAGAGGGTTCTTCTCGAAGAGTTCCCTTCTATCGAGGTTGTTGAACCCGAAGAGTCGTTGACTTGGGTCGTTGAGAAACTCCAGGAGAGGTTCACGAGGACTCGTGTCCAAAACGTTCTTCGTAAAGCCGCCGAGGACCTAGACGAACTCCCCCTCGAATCGGCACGTGAAGCCTACCAGGAACTCTGGGAGGTTCTCGCTTCGGTGACAGAGAGGAAGAACCGCTCCGATATCTCCTCAAACGTTCTTGAGAGACAATCACGCTATGCTACCCGAGTCTCTGAGTTTGACCCCGACCCGTTTGGTCTTGGCCTCCCTGATGTTGACAAGCACATCGGTGGTATTAGGCCAGGTGAACTCGCTGTTGTCTCCGCCTACGCCAAGACCGGTAAGACTCAACTCCTCTGTAAGTCGGCGGTTGAAGCGAGGAAGAAAGGCCTCACTCCTCTACTCGTCTCTATGGAGGTCTCCGTTCCGGACATGGAGGATCGCCTTGATGGCTACATTAGCGGTTTAGACATGACGAGTATTAGCAACGGCAACCTCACTCGTGAAGAGGTTCTCCACCTTAAAGAAGCCCAGGAAGAGTTCGCTTCTCTTGGCCACTTCTACGTTGAGAAGCCTACTCGAGATGATCGAACCGTCCAGTCCATCGTGAATAGAGCCCGTGAAGTTGAGGCGGACATCATTCTCATCGACCAGCTTTCGTTCATCAAGCCTCGACGTGACTATCGAGATCGTCGCTCCGCCTACGAAGAGATCATGGAAGACCTCAAGTCTTCGATCTCTGAAGACGAAGAGTCGATGTTTCCGACCATCATGGCGGTCCAGTTGAACCGAGCCTCCGTTCAAGAAGGCGAAGAGCTTGGCATGCAAAACCTCGCTGTCTCCTCCTCGATTGAGCAGTTCGCGGACATCGTCTTCGGACTTCAACAGTCACGTGAACTTCGCACGAACAACTCTATGTTCCTCAAGATTCTCGGTATTCGCCGTGGTTCCCCTGAAGAGTGGCTTCTAAACTGGAGTCTCAAGGGGCAAACGAAGATCGAGTCTCGTGGAACCATCGCAAGTGTGACTGGAGTAGAGTAATGAGAAGTGGCTTTTCTAGTATTGCGAGGGCTAACAAAAGGCAATACCTGCAGGTCGTCAAGAACATAGACGCCGAAGACGTTCTCGACTACTACCAGGCCGATAACATCTCGCTCTCACACTCCTCCAATGGCGATGAGTTGATTCACAGTTGTCTCATCGACCGTGTTGACCCTCACCACTCTCATGGAGATTCCACTCCTACGGCTTGTCTAAGCGTTGATGACAAACTCTATCACTGTTTCGCCTATGGGGGTGGAGACCTTTTCTGGCTTCTAGAGAAACTGGAAGGCTCCTGGGAGGGTGCCGTCAAAGTCATCCAGAAACTCTCTAGAGGCGTCCAAGACCAGGACTCCAAGTCCTTTCTTGAAGAGATCAACAAACTTCTCTCGCCTGATTATAGGGTTAAACCTATAATCCCGACCTACTCTCCCGAGATTCTCGATGGTTGGAACTTCATTCACCCCTACGTCTCCTCCCGAGGCGTCTCAGATGACGTCATCATTCGCCATAGAGTAGGGTATGATCCCGAGTCGAACCGCATTACCCTCCCGCTCTTCTGGAATGGAGAGTTGGTTGGGTGGCAAAAGAGAGCACTTCCTCCTCAAAGCCAACCTAAGTACCAGAATTCACCTGGGTTCCCGAAGAGTGAAGTCCTCTACTTGGGCGGTGAAGAATCCGACGAAGTCCTTGTAGTAGAGTCGATCTTCTCGGTCCTCGTAGGTGAAACCCTCCAGGAGAAGGGCTTTCTTCCTGGTCTAAGACTCGCTTCTACGCTTGGAGCCAAAGTCTCGGACGAGCAAATCAAACTTCTCCGAAACTACTCGAAGGTCACGATATGGTTCGATGATGACCAGGCAGGCAAGAGTGGTGCTTTGAGACTTTTGAGAGGTCTAAGCGACTACACAAGTGTGAGTGTAGTCAACGAGACAGGTCAAGCGGACGATCTTGCCGGTCTCTCTCCCGATGAAGTCGTCAAGCGTTTCGAAAACCGGGAAGTGAGCTTCCTAAGTGAGGCGAGACTTAAAAAGCAACTAGCAGTTGATGGATTATAGGAATTCTTATATAATTAGTAGTACGGACTAAAGTCCTACCCATAGATACACCTAGGAGAACACAATGTCATTCAGAAGCGGTTTCGGAGCAGTTGAAAAGGCGGCCCAGTCGACTAACCAGAACTCAGGGGGTTCCTGGTTCACGATCTACTGGAAGGACTCTACGGGTCAGGGTGACCTCAAGATCCTCCGCAATCTTTCGGACGACCCCATCGTAGTAGGTCTCCACGAGTACATCCCCTGCAACGACGGAAAGCGTCGTACCTTCGTATGCACCAAGGAGCTTGACAAGAACCGTCGATGCCCCATTTGCGAGGATATGGTCCAGCCGAACGCGGATGGCACCACTCGCCCCTACCGTCCTCGTGACATCGCCATCTCTCTCGCCGTTCTTCGTGAAGAGAAGCAAATCTCTCGTGGAGAGTTCGAGTACTCCGATGTCACCGAAGAGGTCGAGGTAACGAGTGAGGTCGCCGAGAAGGCTAAGGCTCTCGGACTCGAACTTGAGGTTGGTGAAAAACTCACCGTTCCCCAGGTTGGTTTCGTCCAGAACTCCCTCACGAACTTCTGGAACAACCTCAATGGGTTCTTCGCTCGTTACGGCACGATCATGGACCGTGACTACGCCATCACTCGCCACGGTAACGGACTCGACACTAAGTACCAGATCGTTCCGTGTGACGTAGTTGAGGAACTCCGCGATCCTGAGAAGGTTGAAGACCGCTACAAGATCGCCAAACTCTTCCACCTCTCCGTCCAGGACTACCTCGAGATTCTCGGCTCCGAAGGCTACTACAAGAAGCATCTTGGACCCGACAGTGATCCGGCACCTGCGCCTTCCTCCAACTCCGCTGGCTCCCTTTCTCTCCAGGACCAGATCCGCGAATACCGCTCCAAGTAATCTCTCCCCCTACTCCCCGTCCACTTCAATGTAGGCGGGGAGTAGGTTTCCTGAGGAGGAAGCATGGGTAAGTACGTTTCACTTCACACACACAGCGAATTCTCCTTTCTTGACGGGTATGCTTCCATCAAGCAAATCGCCGATCGAGTCAAGGAGATTAACGGAACGGCCGTTGGCCTCACTGACCACGGTGAGGTGAGTGGCCACATTTTTCTCGAAGAGGCCTGCAAAGAGGTAGGCATCACTCCGATCTACGGCATGGAGGGTTACGTCGTAGACTCCATCGAAGAGACCAAAGAGGCTAAGTCTCGACTCAACTCTCACTATTGCGTTTGGGCCGAAACCTCGAAAGGTCTCTCAAACCTCTGGGCAATCTCTTCTCTCGCCTACATTGAGGGTTTCTACTATCGCCCTCTCGCCGATTGGGAGATGCTTAGAAAGTACAGCGAAGGTCTCATTGCCTCTGATGGTTGTCTTCTCTCCAACACGGCACGTTTCCTCGTTGAAGACAAGTACGAGGAAGCTAAGGCGTGGGTTTCGAAGTTCATCAGCGTGTTCGGGAAGGAGAACTTCTTCCTCGAACTTCACACATGGCAGATGATCGACTCTAAGAACCCTCACGATCTCGAGGTGAGCCAGCAAATCACCAAGATGAATCACGGGAAGGTTCGCCTGGCTCGTGAACTTGGCTTAGGACTCATCGTAGTGAATGATGCTCACTACGCCGAGAGATGCCACTTCGAGAATCACCAGATCGTCTGGGCAATGTCCACGAATCAGGACCAGTTCGACACTAGAGGCGAAACTGCCGCCTGGATCATGGACGATGACGAGATCTACTACTGGATGAATCGACACGGTATTAGTGACGACATCATCGAGGAGGCGATCGAGAATACTTCCAAGATTGCCGAGAGGTGTAGAGGGGTTGAAATTAGCAAGAAACTCCACGAGCCTCTCATTACTGGGGACTTTATTAAGGACGAGCAACTCTTCCTCTCCAACGTAGAGTCCGGCTTCGAGGAGAAGATCGTAAAGCAGTTCGATGCCGGTGTTGAGATGCCCGACACTCTCGAGAGCTACCGGGAGCGTTTAGACTACGAACTCTCCATTATTCTGGCAAAAGGCTTCCCCGGCTACTTCAACATTGTAGCCGACTATTGCAAGTTTGCCAAGAATCCTGCGACCGTTCCTTTCAAGAAGTCTTCCTGGCTTGTAGGACCTGCTCGTGGTTCGGGTGGAGGCTCTTTAACAGCTTTCCTACTCGACATTACTGAGATCGACCCTATTAAATACGGTCTCATGTTCGAGAGGTTCCTCAATCCTCAGCGAGGTTCTCTTCTCTACATCGACGTTGGAGTTGAGACTCTTACTCTTGGCCCTGGTGAGAGAGCCTTCCTCGAGGATGGCAGTGAAGTGATGGCACGCTTCCTCAAGCCTGGTGATCGCATCAAACTTCAAGAGACCAAGAAGAAGTCGATCGACTACAAAGACTTCGGTGAAGATCTAGTAGGCGAAGTGGTCTCGGTTGAGGAGAGAATCGGTGGTCTACCGGATATCGACCTCGACTTCCCCCAATCACACCGTGGACAAGTCAAAGAGTACCTCTCCTGGCGTTTCGGACGTGATAGGGTTTGCGGTATTGGAACGTTCTCGCGTCTCCAGGCTCGTGGTCTTCTTCGAGATCTCGGTAGGGCACTTCAAATCCCGCTCGAAGACGTCAACAAGATGTCCGAAGTCATCAACGAAGTCAAGGACCTTGACACGGAGAGAATTGAAGTCTCCTGGGACCAGATTCTTCGTGAAACCGGTGGAGAGCTCGCTTCCTGGGCTACTAAGTATCCTCGCCTCTTTGAGAAGATGTCCGAGATGGTGGGAATGGTTCGCCAGTCCTCCAAGCATGCCGCTGGAACACTAATCTCGGACGTCTCCTTGATCGGTCAACTTCCTCTCCGAGTCAAGAACAATGAGATCGTCACGCAGTTCGATGGGCCCACCGTCGAGAAGCTCGGATTCATCAAGTACGATATTCTCGGTATTCGCCATCTTGATACCCTCATGGAGTGCGATAGGCTTGCACACGGAGAGGAAGACCCGAAACGTCTCTATCGACTCCCCGAAGAGACCATGGCTCTACCTGAGATTTGGGAGCAAGTCAACGGAGGCGACTCTACTGGTATTTTCCAGATTGAAACGACTTCCTTCAAGTCACTTCTCCCCGATTTCAAGGCGAAAAACGAGAGAGACATCGCCGACCTCATCGCTGTCAACCGTCCTGGTGTTACGAGGTCAGGCCAGCTAGACGTCTACATGAAGCGTCGAATGGGTGAGGAAGAAATCAAGACCCCGCACCCGCTTATGTCCGAGGTTCTCGCTTCTACGTTCGGAGTAGCGGTCTATCAAGAGCAAGTCATGAAGCTCTTCCAGGTTCTCGCCGGCTACTCTCTCGTAGAAGCCGATGGCATTCGCAAGATCATGGGTAAAATGCTCTTCGAGAAGATGCTCGAAGAGAAGCCCAAGTTCATCGAACGATGCGTCAAGAACCCCAAGTTCCTCGAAGGGTGCGTAGGCGACCCTGTGAAGGTTGCCAATGAGTGCTGGAAGATGCTCGAGAAGGCGGGTATTTACGTATTCAACTCGGCTCACTCACAGGCCTACGCCATGATCTCGACGTGGGGTGCCTATGAGAAACACTTCTTCCCGAGAGAGTATCTCACGGCTCTCATGCGTACCGATCCGGGTAGAGCAAATCTCTACGTGAAGGAGGCCCGACGCACTGGTATTTCCATTCTCCCTCCGGACGTAAACGAGTCCGATGAGAGATTCACACTAACCAAGAGTGGTATCCGCTGGGGTCTTGGAGACATCAAGAACGTAGGCGCTTCCGCCGTCAAGGAGATTCTCAAGTATCGCCCCTACGAGTCTCTCGATGACTACCTCTCCAAGACCTCGGGTAGAGGTGGGCGGAAGAAGACCGTTGTCGAGAATCTCATCAAGATCGGCGCTTTTGACTCTCTCAACCCGGATAGAAGTGAACTCCTCAGGTACTTCTATGAGAAGAACAAGATCGACTCTCTTGTCCCCGACCTCTCCGACGAGAATGTCATCTTCGACATTGAGATGGAACTCGCTGGGAACTACATTACTCAAGACCCTCTCGAGAAGTATCTCGACATTCTCGATGCGATGGTTTTGAAGACTCCCCGAGAGATGAATGAGCTCAAAGTCGGTGAGGTGGCTAGAATCGGTGGCATGATTTCTAGTCTCCGCACTCATCAAGCCCGAAACGGTGAGATGGCCTTCATTGAAGTGACCTACAATGAGGAGGTCTTCCCAGCGACCGTCTTCTCGAACAAGTGGGTTCCGAACAAGATTCTCTATCAGGTCGGTCGACCCGTTCTTCTCGAAATCAAGAGACTCGATCGGGGTGTCATGGTGCAAGAAGTCTTGCGTCTTGACTACCTTCAGGACTAGGTTTCTGTTTTTCGTCCCTTACCCTATTAAACTAACACTCGATTTAGTGGATTGATTATAGGGAAGAGACACGAGAGATATCGAGAGTACTACCACTACTCCTCCCAAGCACGAGTTCTTTCGTTAGAAAAGGTTTTTTCATGGCACGTATTTCAACACTCGAATCACTCAAGACCCAACTCCAAAACCGTTACGGTGAGAGGTCGGCGATGCTCGCTTCCGAGATCCCACCCTACCGTACCTTCTCAACCGGCTCCTTAGCACTCGACTACGCTACGGGTGTCGGTGGCCTACCCACCAACCGAGTCGTAGAGTTCGCTGGAGCCCCTGGCGTAGGTAAGACGACAATCACTCTACACGCGGTGAACAATTGCCTCAAGCTCTTCCCGGATAGGTTTTGCCTCTACATCGACGCCGAGCACCGTTTGACCCCTGATTGGGTGAAAGCCTTCGTTGAGGATTGGGAGAGGGTTATTGTAGTAGCCCCGGACCACGTGGAGCAAGCGACTGATATGTACACGGACGCCGTCTCTACCGGAGAGTGTGCTATCGCCGTCTTCGACTCCATCGGTGGTACTCCTTCCCAGAGAGTCACAGGCAAGTCCGCTGAGATTGGGAACATTGGTGGCAACGCTCTTGCCATTACCCGATTCTCGCAGTTCGCCCAAATCATGTCCGGCAAGTACGAGACTTGTACGATCGGTATCAACCAGATCCGTGAAGACATGTCTGGTTATCATCGTCTAATGACTCCGGGTGGCAAGTCCTGGCAACACGCCGCTTCTCTTCGTGTTGAACTCAAGAGAGGCCAGGGCAAGGTCTTCGAGAAGGTCGATGGAGATGACCTGCAGGTAGGGTTCTCGGTTGTCGCCAAGGTTCACAAGAACTCTCTCTCCGCTCCTGGACGTTCCACGTATTTCTGGTTCTACAATCTCGAATCGAAGTACGGGTTTGGCATCGACTTCCTCGATGAGATCACTCGTTTGGCTATGCTGGCGGACGTCATCGAGAATCCGGCGAGAGGAACCTACACCTACCCCGAGTTCCCGGATGGCAAGATCCGCGGCAAGGATAATGTGATTCTCTTCGTGAAGGAGCATCCGGAGATCCAGGAGGCTTTGAAGGAGAAGGTTCTCGCGAAGCTTAAAGGCCACGAGATTCAGGGAGTTGCCCAGTCCTTCGACATCGACAACGCCGCAGGATCCGATTTCGATGAGAGCGGCTTCTTGAAGCGTCTCAACGAAGGCTAGATCCTACAATTTTTCCAGGTTTCCGGTTGATGGGTTATAAGAATTCCTATATAATTAGGACATGAGTAATCAGGGTTCAACTCCGGAAGTTGACTGGAAAACACACGAGAGAGAGGTCGCTGAAACACTCGGCCTCTCTCTCACTATTTCTTCAGGGAACCAGTTCAACGATCCAGGAGACGGCGTAACTCCGGGACATTGGACGGAGAGTAACTTTCCTCTCCTCGTCGATTGCAAGGCTACGAGAAAGAAGTCGTATAGTCTTGAGAGGGTCTTCCTTGACTCCTGGGAGGAGAAAGCGCGTGGGATGGGTAAGACCTTCGCACTCCCCGTCCGCTTCGAATACGAAGAAGGCTCACAGACGAAGAAGTCGGATTGGATCGCTCTCCCTCTCCGAGACTTCTCCGAACTTCTCTCCCTCAAAGAGCAACCTAAACCCGTCAAGCCGGATCTAGAGAAGATTGTTGAGGTCATTGACTTTCTCGAGAAGCTCTACGACGCCTACAAGACCCCACCCATGAAGACTAGAGTTCTCGAACAGATGAACAAACTCGAGGAGTTTCTCAGTGATTGGAACTAGACTACTCGACTCCCTTGGTAGAGGTGAACTTCTCGTTCCTTACCTGGAGAAGTCGATTCTCTCCGACAATTGGCCCGACCACTATACCGTAACGGTTGACTCGGGTCCCTATAGAGGTCTCGGAGACAAGTATTTTCACCCTTCTTCGGAGTGTCTTCCAAACGCCAAAGCACTCTATGAGGCCAAAGCACCCGCTTATGGGTTAGGAGAAGCGAAGCCTCAACATCGTAGTATGGGGCTTGAGATGGCCGCTTCCATTGGGAAGACCTACCACGCGATTCTTCAAACCCAACTCATTCAAGCGGGACTTGCCAAACCCGAGAACATCGAGCGTGAAGTCCACAACCACGAGGTTCACGGTAGAGGATACGTTGACGGCATCATCGACCACCCCTCGGGTGAGACTTTTCTTCTCGACATTAAGACGAAGACTTCCTCGACTTTCATGAGGATGTCCGCTCCCCAAAAGGAGTGGGTCTACCAGATGAACGCTTACATGCATTGGCTTGGCCTCAAGAGATGCATCATTCTCATGGTGCAAACCGAGTACCCCTACCGCATGAAGGAGTTTATCGTCAAGTCCACTCCGAAACTTCTCGATCCGGTCTACGAAAAGTGGGCTTGGGTCACTCATCTTCTCGAAAACGAACTCCCCTTTAGAGAGAAGGAGAACTAAGTGTTAGTGTTAGGCATTGACCCTGGAGCGGTTAACGTAGGGTACGCCTTCCTCGAAGATGGTGTCCTGGTGAAAGCGGGTCTCTTCTCTCCTACCTTCAAAGAGACGACTCTCAACGGGAAGACGATCGAGGGTATGGTCGCCTTGCGTAACTTCCTGGATAGAGCCGAGGAGAAAATCGGACACATCGACGCCATCGCCGTTGAGCGTGTTCCTACTCAACACATGGGTCAAAGAGATCGCATTCTCGGGACTGAGAATTTCCTGAGGTCCTTCGCTATTCTCGGAGAGAGGAAGTACAAAGAGTACGCGGCCGTTTCCGTCAAGAAGTTCGTGACAGGCAACTACCGCGCTTCCAAGGACGATGTTCGCCAGAGTGTCTCTGAGATCTTCAACCTCAAAGAAGAGAAGGGAGTCAAACCCGACGTCTTCGATGCTATTGCCATCGCCTACACAGGATTCAAGGAAGGTGAGTGGGATGAGTTCACTCGATGAAGGGAAAGATCCTTACGGAGAAATCGCTGAGAAACTCCGTAAGCAATACCAGGAAGACCTCGACTCCGACGTAACCGAGACGAAACTCTCGGATGGAGTCGCTTCACTTCGCAGGAAGAATAGTCTCTTTCGTCGTCTCTCCTACACTTGGAAGCAAGACGACAAAGCTATTCTCTCTCAAATCAAAGCCGCTTCGGATGGAATGATCGGAGATGTCTTCGAATCTACCCTAGCGGCTTTGGATGACCTCTACGTGATGGTTCGTAAACCCGCCGTGAACTCGAATGGCATTCTTCTCAAAGACGAGAAGGGTCGAATCATTTGGGAGCTCGACCGTAAAGGCAACCCGAAGGAGGATTGGTCTCTACTCACAGGTCAAGACATTGAGGAGACTCTTCTCAAACTCTCCCGAGAGCAAATCATTCTCTCACAGCGTGTCTCCGATCTTCTCCTAGAAGCCACTTTCGCTAAACACATCGCTGACGACTCGTGGAATAGCTTCTACGAAGGATACATGGATGGTACTCAAACCGACAAGTCCGCGAGAGCTTCTCGAGAGTCTCAAAGCGAACGCTATCAAGCCTTCTTCCGTTACTTCCTGTGGAGTAAGGCGGATGCACTTCAAAGAGAGACTCGCCAGGTTGTGAGGATTCTCGAACGTATTCGCGAATGGAGGATTCGTCGTGGAGAGGACTAAGGCACTCAAGATTCTCGAAGGGTGCTTGAGGAATCTACTCGCTTGGGAGGAACTCTCGAAGAGGGAGGGATGCTATTCTCTCAACATCCTGGGTGAAGACTTCACAATCTTCGACATCAAGGCCTGCGTCTTGAAACTCGATGACTCTCATCGGGAAGCGGTCAACGAAGTCTACATCTACTCACGAGCCGTTTCAACTCTCACAGGGTTGAAGTACAACAAAGTATACAACATCAAGGAAGTCGCCGCTGAGGGGCTTCGTATTCTAGCCGAGGAGCTGGGGTTATGAAATACGGGATTGATGGACACTTAGAGGACCTCACTGAAGGTCTCTTAGTGGAGTGGAGACGCAATCTTCCTCCCGAGAAGCGTACGGCCGAGAAGAGAAGGACTCTCTTGGCTACTCAAATCGAGTATCGTAGAACTCGTGAGGTCTACAACAAGAACGGCTTCCCCGAAGCTTCCCTTTATTCCGGGAGTTTCTCGAGGGCTTACAACCCGAACTCTCGTAAGCGTGGTTGGGGCAAGACGAGAGAAGACCGATGAAAGCAACTTACGACGACAAAGTGTTCGGTGGTACTCCGCTCGAAGAAGCGCTTCCGGTCAACCTCGGCGGAGGCAACCCAGAGTTCACCTATGAGCCTCGATGCCGTGTTTGCAAGAAAGGCCGAGACTTCGTTGGAACAATCAACACTCTAGTCTTGTCCGGGCTCGCCTACACTGAGATTCTTCGGATGATCGAGCCTCAAAACGAGAAGTACCGCGAGATCGGTGAGGGCATCTCTTACCAGAGCCTCTACAACCACGTACACAACCACATGCCTCCGAAGTCGTGGATTGTGCGTAAGAGTCTCGAGAAGAGAGCTCTTCAAGCCTCTCAAAGCCTCGAGAAGATGGTGGACTCACTCGTCACGGACTCCTCCTACGCCGAGACCATGATGCAAATCGGCTTCCAAAACATGGTCGAGAATCCCAAGACCGTTTCTGCACGTGATGGTCTTGACGCCGCCAAGACGCTTCACGAGTTCGAGAAAGAGGCCAAAGAAGACTCCTCGATGGTCGAGGTCATGGCTCAACTCTCTCAAATCATTCAAGCGGTTCGTGAAGTCGTCACAGAGGATCAAATGAAGCAAATCCTCGCGAAACTCGACAACGCTTCGGATTTCGAACCCGACGATGAACCCGAAGAACTCGAAATCATTGAGGATTGAGGTAGCAAGTGAATATCGCTGAAGTATACAACCAGTTCAAGAAGTACGATGTCTTCAAAGCGTCTCTTGGAGAGTTGACGGTTCTCGAAACCTTCCCGAACGGTGAAGTAGACACACTCATTGGAGAGAAGCAATTCCACTTCTACTCCGAAGCCGTTCTCTCTCTCGTGAAACTCTTCGACGCCTCTCAAACGTTTTGGAGCAAGCAATCCGTCACGGTTCGAGACTTTCTTCTCAAAACCTGGCTCGAAGAGAATCGCGAGAAAGTCGTCTTCCTCAACACGGATGGGGTTGGAAACATTCTCGACTCTTACCCTCGTGAAAGTCCAGCTCCCGTCTACGGGGTTCTCAAAACCCTCGCAGCGAAACTCCCTCAAACCCTCGACTTCGATAGAGTCATCGTTCAACCCTCTACACTCTATCTTCACTCTAAAGACTTCACACTCTCGATGTCTCCGAAGATCAAGGGCGGAGTTCTCAAACTCGCGGTTGGCTCACCCTCTTCCGAAGTCTACACGTTCCTGAAGAAAGACTCCGAAGTCTTACTCTCACAGTTAAGCGATCTTCTCGACTCGGTTGACTTCGAAGCCCAAAAGCTCTTCTACGATAAGATCCAGTTCACGGAAGTCGCGGAGGTTCTCTCCTCAAAACTCGCTCCCGATCTTCTCGACAAACTTCTCACTTCACTGAGAGGAATCAAAGAACTCGATTCTCGCGATTTACTCACTCAAATCCTCGAGCCGAAACTCGCGATGAACTCACTCCTCAAACTCAACTTAACTATAGAAGAGATATATGGAGAGATATGTTTCAGAGAGACTTTCGCTGAGGAGACACTGTGAACCCTAATTCTCCCACCCTCTCCACTCCCACTCCATATATATATAGCAACTTTCCGCACAGTGTCTTCTATGACGCGTTGATGAGTGCGGGGGTTTTGGCCCTAAGTTCGAAGGGTTCTTGCGATCGTCGTAGAGTCGCTGCTTGTCTGACAATCGATGGAGTTGTTGCTGGTTGGGGCGTCAATCACTCGAGGGGGAACCCCCAATGTGATGAGGCTGGACACCTCATGTCCGATGGCCACTGTGTGAGGACCATTCATGCTGAGGAAGCCGTTCTATCTCTTGCAGATAAAAGCCGTAAGGGTTTTTCTACTCTCTACATTTCCGATAGTCCGTGTTGGGAGTGTTGCAAGAAAATCGCTTACCACAACATCGACCGTGTCGTCTATGTGAGGGAGTATAGGCCTTCCTACGCGGGTTTTAGGCTTCTTCAAGAGTGTGGAGTGACTTTAGAGCAGTGCGAGTTTCCCTCCGATTTTCTGGAGAGTCTTGTCTCTTCTCCGCTTTTCGATTTGTCCACCCGTATCGTCAATCTCGAAGGAGAGTAGTCTCTTATGTCTTCCATCATCTTAGTCGCGTTCGGGTTTCTCTTCGCACTTCTCGCAGTCGTGTTCTTTCTCCTCTCCCGCGAATTCTTCTTCAAGGCGGTGATGCTTGTCTCTGAGACGTCTTCTAGACACTATCACTTCCTCTCGAGGGTTCTCGGCTTTCTCGGGTTTCTCGCCTCACTCGCCGTTTTCCTTGATATCATTGCAGTCTTGTGGAGTCCCCGGTGAGTCCACATATGGGTTTTGCTCTCAGAGATCTTTCAATCTTCTCTCCGAGCGCTTTACTCGAAATTCACGCCTTCTCACTACCACCTAGGAGTTCTTTCATGCGTCCGTCCGAACTCGTTCGAGAGTTTCACCGCGTCTACGATATGCCTGTCTATGATTCCCCTCATCGTCCTTCCTCGGAGAGGGTTAGACTTCGTGTTGGTCTCATTCTCGAGGAGTTTTGCGAACTTCTCTCGGGAGTCTACGATAACGGCTCCAAGACTTGGACGAGTATCTACTCGACGACGATCAAGAACGCACTTCCGCCTTCTAAAGACCCTGAGGGTTACAATGAAGTGGAAGTCGCTGACGCTTTAGCTGACCTCGTCTACGTGATCTATGGTATGGCTCTTGAGCTTGGCATTCCACTCGACGACGTTCTCGAGGAAGTCCACCGCTCCAATCTCTCAAAGTTGGGTGAGGATGGCAAGCCGATCTATCGTGAGGATGGGAAAGTGATGAAGGGTCCGAACTTCTTCGAGCCGAACATTCGCAAGGTTCTCAGAGACCATCACAAGCCTGGCTCCTTCTAGTCCATATATATAGGACTCCTCTCAATCGACTTTCTCCGAGTCTTTCGGCTTGGTCAAATCGGTTGGGAGGAGTTTTGTGTTTCCACTTGATTATTTATAGGAAATCCTATAAAATATAGGTATGGGAGCCGAAAAGGCTTCCTCATACAAGGAGGAAAGACATGCAAACGCTCATCGTTGAGGCGAACAAGACCACTGTTCTCCCCGTCTTCAAGAATCCCGACGGGACTTTCGAGGTCATCTACGAGAACTTCACGAGGACCTACACTCACGAGAACTTGAAGAACGCTTTCGAAGGCGGAGCACTCGTAGACGACGGACGAGTCTTCTACCTGGTTCTCCCCAAGACTCCGCAGGAAGACGTGGCTTGGCTCACCCCGGTCGACTTCTACCTCCAGGAGTTCAAGGTCGACGGCGAATACGTCGAGTACTGGATGCGAATCAACAAGGATGACGTCTGGACTCCGATTCACGTTTCGAAGAAGGGACTCAACCCGGTCACCGAGACCCTCGACTACGACGAGTTCTTCCACCGCCGAGTTCTCCCCACCGGAATGTTCCCGATCGACCAGACACTCCACTACTCCGACTACTTCTACCGAGTCCATTCCACTCGGGAGTACGTGGAACTCGCCCGATTCAACAGCGATGAGGCCATCACGGACTTCATCGAGTGGCTCTAGGAGAAAAAAGCAATGGCTACCTACAAGGAACTCGAGTCCGCAATCCTCATTGAGGCCCGAAAGTTCGGGGGATTCGACGAAATGGACTTCGAAGACGCCTACCAGCTCATCGTAGAAGTCGCTGAACAGTGTGGCGCTTACCACGATGGAGAAGACTTGGTCTACTACTACGCCAACTACAACGGTGAGCCTCGACTCATCGAGGTGAGCTCTTTCGACTTCGCTTGTTTCTTCCTGAGGTGACTTCAATGACCTACTACCCGACCCTCGACTTCATCTTCCATTCCGTAGACCGTCGACTCGCTGACAGTGATGGAATCGCTGGAACTCGCTTCGACGCCTTTGAAGAAGAACTCTACAAGTTCTGCGTTGAGACAGGCAACATCGACGAACTCCCACGTCTCGTCTCTTACCGTCTCGATGGCGAAAACCACGAAGAGGCTTTCGAAGAAGTCTCACGTCTCCTCTACAATCGAGCTGTCTACGGGAAGTCTTACAGCGAAAACACTGTTACTCCCGCCGATTTTGTCTCCAAACTCAGCGAAAACACTCGAGAGAGGCTTGGACTCTACCTCGATTCCTGTGTAGAAGGACTCCAATTCTTCCCGAGCCCCAATGCCAAGACACTCTCAATCCAGTGTCCCGCCGACTTTGACCACGTCACTTACGGAACCGTAGTGCAAGTAGGTCTGGAAACCTTCTTCCTAACACGCATGGGTGGGAAGGGATTCTGGGTTTCGGCTACCGGCACACACTACACTCTCTTCGAGTTCTTCGATTTTCTCGTCAAGAAAGTCGCTCTCGGAGAAACCCTTCATTGCCTCTACACTAGTTAAGGAGCTACTATGAGAGACCACATGCTTAGAAACTTTCTCGAAGAGACTCGCATCAAGATGGCTAACCTACACGCCTTGGCACTCGATCCTCAAGGACGCGTGTCTATCGAAGTCTCACATCTCGGGAAACCTATCACGAGTTTCACCGACCTTTCTCGAATGAGAGTCGGGACGATTCTCTCCACCTCCACTCACGGAGAGTTCGAGAAGATGAAGTTTGGCAAAGTCGAGAAGTGGGTCGACCGTTACGGAAACCAGGAGTCCAACTCCTTCTTCTTCTTCACTCTCATCGAAGACTACTACAATGGAGACACCGTGACTCTCGTGAAGGGAGGCTTCTCCAATGATCCCCGATGAAGTCTTCCAGAACTTTCTCACGGACTACAACCTAGCCCGTCTCGAAGTTGAGAAGGTCATCAGCGAAAAGTACGACGTGAATCTCGAGATCATTGACCTAGACGAGCCTATTCACAACTACGATGACTTTTGGCTCACTTTCGTTCCAGGCGATGTTCTCGTCACGAATAGTCGTCTCGTCTTTCTCAAACTCGACGGGTTCGAAGGCCGCTGGATTGACTCTCGAGGTGTTCAACTCACGGACAAGGATCTCTTCTACAAACTTGTCTCTAGAGCGTTTTACGGAGACAAGATCAAACTCGCTCACGTAGTCGCTCAAAGCTTCTAGAAAGGGAATTCAAGTGAATGCTCAAATGAACAAAGAACTCTACGCACTTCGATGCCAAATCGGGAAGTTCTACGATGAAACTCTCAAGAGTCTCGAGACTTCCTTCGTTCCACTCCCTATGAAGGATCATGGAGGCGAATTCGACCTCCCATTTAGAGAGTTCTTCAAGCTCGGAGTGGGTTCTCATATCAAACTCTCGGATGGCACTCAACTCTTCAAGGTGAGTCTCCCGAAAGACTCGTGGGTCAACGGTCTAGGTTCTCGTCTCTCGAGTTTCGAAGTCGTGAGTCTTATCATCGGCTCCTACCTCGCTTCTCGGAATCCCGCATTTCTCATCAATCTGGAGGTGACTTCCCAGTGAACGTCAACGACTTCAAGACTCTCCCGGTTGGCCAAGTCATCCGAACGGGTATCTTTGAGTTTAAGAAGGTGAACCCGTCCTACTGGAAGATGTCCGCCCACGCGTCTTTCACTCCTGGAGACATGGAGACCGTTCTTCGTTTTCTTCAATCCGAAAAGTCCGATCTCGCGATTCTCAATCTTCTCGATAAGAGTAGCAAAATGCCTCCCTACCCGGATGGAGCCGTTTCTCGTGAGTGAGTATAGCGATCTCGTCGAAACTTTCCACAAACTCTTCTTTCAAGCCATGCGAGTTTTCGAAGAGGAACTTGACACCCCTATCGTGATCACTTCTCGTGTTGAAGGCGAAGAACCACTCGTTGTCTCTTCGATCTCCGACCTCTACAAACTCAAAGCTGGTGTTCGGCTTAGGGTTGGTCACAGCGACTTCATGAAGGCCTATCATACTCCTGGGTGGATTCGCAAGGATGGTATTCCTGTTGAACATAGTGAAGTCTTTCTTGCGATTCTCAAAGAGGCGGATAGGGGCGGAGATTTTACGATTTCTCGCTGATTTTCTCGTTGTTCCAGTTGATTGTTTATAGGAAATCCTATAAAATATAGGTATGAAGGCCAATAAGGAAGGCCTTCCTACTACAAGGAGAGAACAATGGACTACACGAACGTCATCAAGGCCGCGATCAAGGACCGCAAGGAATCGCTCGAAGCCATCAACACGCCGGACACCGTCGACATCATCCTCGTCCAGGAGAGTGAAGCCGAACCGACGATGGTGAAGAGTTTCAAGGACATCACGGACTTCCCGGCTGGAACGTCCATCACGATCAACACTCACGCCTACATGAAGACGACCAAGGGAATGTGGGTTTTCTACGATGGCCAGTTCGTCACCGACTTTGACTTCTTCATCATTCTCCTCCGGGCCGTGGATTCTCACATGAGGGTTCGTCTCGCTCACCGTCCCGAAACCTACTGAGAAAGGAGAAAGACAATGCGTCGCCACGATAAGATCATCGAAGCCGCACTCAAAGACCGCGAAGAGTCGCTCGAGTTCATCAACACGCCGAACTACTTCGACATCTTCATCCGTCAGGAAGACGAAGCCGACCCGATGATGGTGAGGAGCTTCAAAGACATCTCGAATGCCCCGGCGGGAACGACGATTACGTTCTACGGACTCGCCTACATGAAGACAACCGACGGGTTCTGGGTCTCCTACGATAACCGGAACCTCACGGACTTCGACTTCTTCATTCTTCTTCTCCGAGCCGTAGACGACGAGGCAACGATCCGACTTGTCTATCGTCCCGAACGTCACTGAGAGGAGAAAGACGTGGACGCTAAGGAACTCAACGAGGCCACGACGAAGCTTTATGAAAAGCTCCGTGAACTCTCCCAGGAGAAGCTCTCGAAGCCAATTCCCGTGAAGGGGAAGACAGGAGACGAGAAGTCGAGAGGGTTCGGGATCTCAAACTATCGCGATCTTCTATGGCTTCCGGTTGGAACCCTTCTCTACGCCGACAATGACTATTTCATGAAGAAGAGCACAGAGACTTGGGTTTCCACCTTCCGTGATAGGCCTCTCGACGCGAAAGAACTCTTCGCAGTTTTCGTCTCACTCGAAGCCGACGACTTCCCTATCTACTTCGTCTACATTCCCGACACTTTCGAAGGAGTTTAAACATGACTACCCGTGAAGAACTCAAGAATGCTTTCACTAGGCTAAGCCGAGTGCGTGAAAGTCTCTATGAACTCGACCTCGACGAGCCCATCACGATTCTCGACAAGAACGAGGCCGGAATTCTCTTCGAAATTTCCAACATGGAGGAACTCTACGATCTCGAGTCGGGGACGATTCTCTCCTATGGTGGCGAAACCTTCACGAAGACGATCAAGGGGGATTGGTCTACGACCTCAAGAGGCGTAGTTGACAACTACCAGATGTTCAACTTTCTCCTCTTCAACGACCAGTTCAAGTGCGTCTATGATCCGGGGGTCGACGAATGAATCTCGAAGAATGCCTCGAAGAGCTTCAAAGCATCATGGACTCCGTGACTAAGAGGGAGATCAAAGTCAAGTGGAATGACGGAGTCGTAGCGTACTACTCGGTCGAAGACTTCACAGGGTTCCCGGCCAACACCGTCTTTTGTAGTTCGAGTGGCGGCTTCTTCTTGAAGGCTTGGAGTAGTGAAGTTTGGCTCTCCTCAAACTCGCAGTACACGGACGAAGAACTCTTCAATCTCCTCTATGAGTCTTCGAAGAATGGGAGTCAACTCTACGCGACTTCCACGGACGTAATCGTGAAGGGGCTGCGAAAGTGATTTTCTCGACTTTCGAAGAACTCGAAGAGAAGTACCCCGACCGCGTCTATCGCCGTGGAGGGTTCCAGGTCATTCTCAATAGGACGACGGACGAAGACTATATCGCTCCGTTCACCGCTCTTAGGGCTTTGGCTAGTGAAACTCGAGAGGGCGAAGTCATCGAAGAAAGCTTCATCGAAGACAACCACTGCGAACATTGCATCTAGGAGGTAGATGTGACCGATACTCTCACCAATGACATTTACGACCGGACTTTCGACCTAGAGAAGATCCATCTCGGGACTTGCTTGAGCGTCGATGACGGCGATTGGTTCGTCTTCCGAATCCCGGACGGGTGGATTGACGACAAAGGCACCCCCTGGTCTAGCGTAGAACTCGCCGATTGGGTTTTGGACGGAGGCTACGTTCCACGCTTCAAGAGACTCAACTGACCTCTTCGAATTTCAAGTAACTTGTGTAAGACACTCTCTATTCTAGGAGTACTTCTCGTGAGAAAACTCACTTCAAACGAAATCAATGAGATCACTGACGTCTTCGAAGCGGTTCTCGAGGCATGTACTACGAGGACGGCCGGAGGAGGAGATAAGGAGTGCCTGATCGACGGCGAGATCGTGGATCTCGGTAGTCTTCCCAGGGGCACTGGTATTTGCTGGCCTAGGGGTAACGGAGGGGTTGGTAATGCCTTCAAGACCGACGAGGGTTGGTTAGGAGACTACCCCAAGGGTGGCGCCACCCCCAACAACGGGTTCCTTGCTTCTATTCTAACTCAGGCCGCCGATGAGGGTAATGAGGCCGAGTTCGTACGTGGTCCTTACTCTAGTCCGGCCGGTTCCGTCACCTTCGAGAACGAGGAAGAGCTTTACGAAGCCTTCGTTGAGAACAAGTCCATCGACTTCGGCAGCTATAAACTCCCCCTCGACGGCTGGAGGGCGGTTGGAGGAGATGTAGTCGTCGTTAACGGTTCTTCTTCCTTCCAGGTCACCGCCTCATCAGCCCACACCGGTGATTGCTGGATTAGGTTTGAAGACGGGTTTGAAACCCACTCGCCTGAAGGTAACGTGGAGGCAATCGCCGAGTATTTCCCGAGTTTTCCGCTTCGTTTCGAAGTCTACCCTAACCCCTTCACCCGTTAGGGGTTAATCTCACAGAAACCACCCTTGACTTCACTGTTGAGGGTGGTTTTCTTTGTGTTCCAGTTGATTCTTTATAAGTTTTCCTATAAAATATAGGTATGAGGCCGAGAAGAGGACCTCAACTACAAGGAGAACAACCATGAACTACGAACTTTCGGACAAGCTCAAGAGCGCGATCGAAGAAGAAATCGCTCGACTTGCTTGCCTCTCCGACATATCCAAGGAAATCGCCCTCGGAGAAGACTTTTGCTTCACTCCGACCCAGGGAATGTACGCCGGACACCGAGTGAACATCTTCGCAATCCACAATGACGGCTCTAGTGTCCAGGCCGGAAAGAGGGTCTACACCTTCAAGAACCGCCTTTGGTACAGTGAGAGTACTTGTCTTTCGGAGACGTCTGGAGGACTTGCTCTCAAGTGTCGTGAAGCTCGTCGAGCTGGAAAGATCGTCGAGATCCTCAACATTGCCGAAGAGGGTGAAGAAGAGTGATTTACACGACTCACGGACTCGACAGGGAAGCACTCGATGCCGCACTCTCCTACCTCGAAGACACAGACTCGACGGTTCGAATGAACATCTACAAGAACTCGAAGCCCTGGCCTCAAGCGGATATTAACCTCTCACAACTCGACTCGGGTTCGATCATTGAGTATTTGGGGTTCATCTTCATCAAGGAAGGCAATGTGTGGCGTTACGGAGAGTGGGTTGAAGCCGTGTCTCTCGTAGACAAGGCACTCGCTCTACTCTTCACAAAGCATGGGGGCGTTCCGGCCCTCATGAAGAGCGCTATCAAGGTTCCGGCCTTCTCCTGAGGAGTGAAGACAATGATCAAGAATCTCGAAGAGCTTGAGGAACTCGTGGAAGAGGCTCGAGACGAAGAAAACTTCGAAGAACTCGAGAGTGAGCCCGTCATCATCTCGGCTTTGACGATGTTCTACACTCGACCTATTTGGGTGAACTTCGAGAATCTCGCTGAAGGACAATCCGCGACTCTCGATAGGTTCATGTTCGTCAAGAAGGACGGCGTCTGGGTTCTTCAAACACATGACGCTTGGGAGCATTTAGCGCATGGAGGTGATGTCAAACTCACGAACCAGGAGTTTTCCTGGATCGCATTCAAGGCTGATGTGGTCCCGCTCGTGGGTTGGCCTGTGTCCGAGCCTATTTGGAAGAGTGAATCCAAGTGGCCTATTCCGAACTAACCGTTGAAAGCCCCGTTCTCAACGTCTTGACGTGGGGCTTATGGAGTAAGTGGCGTGGATGCCACGAATTCGAAGAAGGAGAAAGAAAGTGAACACCGAAGAATTCGAGAAGCTCGTGGAGAAGCTCCGTGAAACCCTCGTAGATGAGCCTACCACCAACACTTTGAGTCGTCAAGAGTTCATAGTCCGAGCCACAGAGGGAGAATGCGAGACCTTCATCAACATCCTCGATGCACTCCCTGGGACTCTTCTCCGAATCGTCGAGGTCTACTACTTCAAGCTCTTCGACGGGTGGATTGCTCCGGATCGCTACTCTTCGGTCTTCGATGACTACGAAATCGCTATGATGGGCCGAACCGCTGTTGAAAACGGCGCTCGAGTCGATCTTCTCAACTGGCCAGAGGAATAACCCATTTCTTGCTTCCTCTAAGCTTTGAAGGATCCTTCACTACTATTTAGGAGTGTTGCATGAGAAAGCTCACTGCAAACGAAATCAATGAGGTCGTCGACATCTTCAAGGCAACCCTCGAAGCCTGCTCTTCGAAGACGGCGGAGGTCAAGACCGCGGAGAACGGAGTCCTGGTCGAAGGAAGCGAAGTTGATCTTGCCTCGCTTCCTGTAGGCACGACTCTCTTCAACGACTACGGTACCGCTTTCAAGACTTCGCAGGGTTGGTGCGGGTCTCTTCCTTTCGGAGGCGGCTACGTCTATGACGAAGAGGCTTCTTCGATTCTTGCCGAGGAAGACTCCCTTAAGTTCATGTATGGCCCCTCATCCTCTCCTGTCGACTCCATCACCTTCGAGGATGAGGACGAATGGTTCGAGGCCGTTACCGAAGACGAACTCATCAATTTCAGGAACTACCCCCTCTACCTCGATCCTGCGACGATGGATCCGTGCTCCGTGATTCGCGTTAACGGCTCGACTATCTACTTCGTCGCTATGGCGGATGCCTTCTACAACGAGAACGGCAAGGAGCTTTGGGATGTCGACAGTTTCGCCAGCGATGTCGCCAGGGCCGGCTTCCCGCTCCGTCTCGAGATCTTCCCCCGCTACCGCTGATAGGAGTACTTCTCGTGAGAAAACTTACCGCAAACGAAATCAATGAGATCGCTGACGTCTTCAAGGCGACTCTCGAAGCTTGCTCTTCTTCGAAGACAGCTAAGAAGTCGAGAGCGGCCGAGCGGCCGAGAACGGCCGAGGGGCAGATAACGACTGAAGAGCCGAACGCTACTACGTGGAATACTAGGAAGGCCCCGGTCGACGACGAGATCGTAAACCTCGCTAGTCTCCCTAATGGCACTGGTATTTGCTGGCCCTTTAAGGACGGGGAGTTTGGTAACGCCTTCAAGACCTCCCGTGGTTGGACGGGTGATTACCTCATGGGTAGCTACCTGTCTAGTACGAGTTTTGCTTTTAGCCTAGCCATGAGAGACTATAACGGCAAGGGGGCTAGATTCGCGCGTGGTCCTTACTCTAGCCCGGTGGGCTCCGTCACTATTGAGGATGAAGAAGAGCTTCACAAGATCTTCGTCGAGGATAAGGTCATCGACTTCGGCAGCTACAAGCTCTACCTCTCCGGTAGTAACGCGTTCGGAGGAGACGTAATCGTCGTTAACGGCTCTTCCTCTTTCCAGGTTACCGATCGGTCGCCTTGGACCGACGAGTGTTGGGTCCGCTTTGAGGATGGTCTCGGTACCTCCTCACCGGAAGGCAATGCGAAGGCAATCGCCGAGTACTTCCCGAGCTTCCCGCTTCGCTTCGAAGTCTATCCTAACCCCTTCGTCCGCTGATCCCTTCTAAGAAACACCCTCCTCCTAGACTTCATTGTTAGGGGGGGGGGGTATCTCACTTGACTTTTTCTAACACAAAGGAGAACGTTATGGCAAACTACAACATGATTGAAGGTCTCATGGATGACGTGATCGGAAAGTACGATGGTTTCCCGACCGTGGTCACACTTCGAGACGACTCTGGCGAAGACATTGTCGTTGATCTCAGCGAACTTCCGGTCAGGTCCAATATTTTCCTAGAAGATAGTGGCTTCTTCTCGAAGGAGGGAGAGGACAAGTGGGAGTACTACATCATTTTCGGCGTTTCTCTTCGCGATTGCGAGATGGCCGCTGTTCTCGACACGCTGGGCGGCGGTAAGCTTTCCAACTAGTAGAATTCCCGCATCATCTTCTCTTAGTGATGCGGGAATTCTTTGTTTTCCAGTTGATTGTTTATAGGAAAACCTATAAAATATAGGTATAGAGGCCAACAGGAGGCTTCCCAACTACAAGGAGAACAATCATGCGAAACAATTTCGAGACCGACGAGATCATCGCCGACGCGATCGGAGAGTCTTTCAACGTTCCGACCGGGGTCACGATGTGGGGAGGACCCAAGTCCAACGAGAAGGTCAACGTCGACCTCAGCGAACTCGAGATCGGAACCGATATCTTCATTGACGGACGTCTCTTCACGAAGCTCGACGAAGACGAATGGGGCTACTCCATTGGCTTCAACCCCGCTACTCACTTCCTCGATTGCGAAGTTGCCGCCATCGTTAACAAGTTGAGTGACAAGTCCTCGCTCTAAGAGTTGAAACCCGCATTGCTTCTCATAGTGATGCAGGTTTCTCTTTGTCCACTTGATTCTTTATAAGAAATCCTATAAAATAGTGGTGTAAGAACCCATCTTCTAAGGAGAAGAAGTGATCGAAACACGAGAAGAGTTCGAAGAAGCTCTCAAAATCTCGGAAGACAATCGTTGTTTCCTCGACATCGACGATGTATGCGACGAACTACGCTGGGAAGCATTCGGAGACTCGGCGACTACGGACCATGTAGAGTACGAGATTCGCAGGGTAGCCGACCGAATCACGCGATTCTACGAAGGAGACGACGAAGTTCCGAGTGGCTACTACTTCACAACCGACCCGACGGATCGTCTCAACGAGATCGACTATCTCAAGGAGCTCGAAGACTAATGGAGTACCACATCGCAGTAGACCGTTCTAGTGTGCGGGTTTCGGCAGTAGAAAAGCGTCCAGGGGGAATCTATCGAGTGAAATCGCTTGCCCCAGGGTTCCAACTCTACTGCGAAGATGACTTCCGGAGAAACTTCAAGGGAGCGGTTTTCATCGAGAATGAGTCGGGTGGCTACCTCGTCTCTCCACTCCCGAAAACCGGGATGGAGGTCTTCTCGATCCAGACGACAATGATGTTGTCTCAACACAACAGCGCTATCAAGGACTTCTTCCACCTCGCGAGGGAGTATCTCATGACTCAAATGGACGTCTACCAACTCTCCGGGGACTCCAATTTCTTCATCTCTAAGGGTTTCGGACTCGTTTCTCATAGAATCTACCCTCTCACAGGAAGGATTCTCCCATGGGCTAGGTTCCAATCCGATTTTCTCAACGGGAAGACACTTCTTCTCGGGTCCTCAACCAACCCGAACGAACTACTCGACCGCATTTCTGTACTAGAAAGAAACTAGCATGCAAATCTTCACTCACCCGCTTCCCGAAGACCCGACACGGTCTTTCATCACTTCACTCCGACTTGTTCTAAGACTCACCGAACACAAGGCTCTACGCCAGGAGAAGGACAAGGAGTGGGAGAAGCTTTTCCTCAAAGAACTCGAGGAGTACACCTCTAACCTCGGTGGAGAGGTGATTTTCGACGTCGACTTCGATGACTTCACTCCCGAACCCGACCGTTCCTACTTCATTTGGGGCACTCTTGGCCTCTTCTTCCCGGTCAAACTCGCTCCGATTCTCTCCTTCCCGAGTGAACTTGTCTCACACAACGGGAAAGGACTCGTCATTCAGGACACTCAAGCCAACCGAAACTACATCAAGACTCGCCTCACGGTTCTCACTCCGTTCAATGATGGAGGGTTCGTAGTCTCCTTCCCGGACACGTTCTAGGAGAAGGGTCATGAATCGCCGAGCCGAGAAGTATGCACTTCTAAGAATCTGCGAGCCTACCCCTCTAACACCGGAGATGGTTCGCAAGATGCTCGACACGATTCCCGAATACGCGGACATCGTTAAGATGACTGTCGAAGAGGAATCCGAATCAGTCCCCAAGCGAAGAGTCGCGATCTACTACACTACTACAATACCCTGGAACAAAGGAGAAGCACAATGAGCACTAAAGCATACGACTACTTCATCACGAATCTCGGTGTCTTCGAAGCGGCGGATCGCATTCGAGAGACTATCAATCCGGTCTTCTTCGCTAAGTTTCGTGAACAACTAGAGCGTCTTGGAGAACGTCTACGACACGATGCTAGTCTCACTTGGGAAGATGCGGGTTTCGATGCTTTTCTCGGAGATCTACCGTCCGATACTAAGCGTATTCTCCCGGAGTATATCGATGACTACGCCAAGTGTAGTAAGCATGACTCCGTAGCCACCCTCTATAGGCGCATGGGGGAGTTCAAAAACACTTCGATGCGCACTCTTAGCCCTCTTGACATCTTCTACGACGCACTAATCATGCGTGGACCCGAGGAGGACACGGTCGTATTCAAGGTGTTCTCCGAATGTCGAGACTACACAGAGGCGCTTTCAACCCAAGATTGGTGTAGCGACTTCTCCTATTGGAACAACACAGACCGGGACGAGAATGTTTCGGAGAAGGAGTGGGAGCGTAGAAAGCGTTTTTGGGACGCCGCAGGGTGGACTCCTCCTAGTGAACGCTCCGTAGGCTTCACTCAACCGTGCGAATTCGTAGTCTACCCGAACATCGACCTCTAGTTTCCTGGAGAATTGCGTTAGTTTCCCAGGCATTTTGGTTTTCCAGTTGATTGTTTATAGGAAAACCTATAAAATATAGGTATGAGGAAGACCGACTTCTTCATTTACCCGGAAGGAAAAACCCGTGAACACACGAACCGCAGGAGGAATCCTCCTCACAGGAGCACTCCTCTTCTCTCTCTCACACACCGCCTACGCCTCTACGCCGATCAAGGCCGAGGTCACCAAGGCAACGTCCTCGTCCCGCCAGACGTCCTCGGAGGTCAACGTTGGAGGAACCTGGTCTACCGAGAAACTCGAGGTAGGCCAGTCATTCACGGTCTCGACCGAGCCGGTCAACGGAGAAGCTCCCTTCACTTGGAATGCTTCCTTCCCGTTCACGCTTAGTGACGGAACCGAGATCGGCACTTGTGTTGCCGACCAGGCGACTCTCACTTGCACAGTCAACAAGATTCCCGAAGCCTACGTCGACAAGACGGACGTGTCCGGAACTTGGTGGGCACGAGCCCGTCTCAAGGATGCCGCCGTTGGAACGACGGAGGGTACGATTACTCTCGACGGTGAAGTCGTGAAGAAGCTCGTGTGGGGCGACGCTAAGGGCACCGGCGAGTGCACCAACGATTGCGATTCCCCGGTGCACTTTGAGTATGCCCGTCCCGAAAACATTAAGTTTGGGTGGACAAACGATAACGGCACGGTCGGCTGGGGTATCAAGTGGATCGCTACCCCCGGCACTGAGTACACCGTCAAGGACTTCGATACTCGACTCTCTCCCGGCGTAAAGTGCGCCAAGAGCGATACGTGGGATCCGGCCACGACTGAGGACATCTCCGCCACCCAGGTGGACGACAACACGATTCGATTCACGGCTCCTGAGGGTGTCAAGGTGTGTGTCACCTACCCGCCCGAGCAGATGAAGGTCCCCGAGGGCCAGAATTCCGTGACGAATCATGCCGAAGTCAACGGCTTGAAGCTCGAGTCCACGGCAACCGTAAGGTCTAACGGTGGTACGGATGGTGATGGCTCTACGAAGCCTGAGCCGACCCCGGAGCCTTCGCCTTCAACCCCTAACCCGGAACCCTCTCCTTCTAACCCGACCCCCAACCCGGAGCCTTCACCCTCCACTCCTACTCCGGATCCCTCGCCTTCTACGCCGAACCCGGAGCCTAGCGTCACTCCGAATCCCACTCCCTCCAACCCCACTCCGACCCCCTCCAACCCCACTCCGGAGCCTAGTGTGACTCCTAACCCGGAGCCCTCTAAGCCTTCGACCCCTGAGCCGAAGCCCTCCGAGACCCCTAAGAAGACCGAGGATAAGCCGCAGTCCGACCCGACCCCGTCCCCTGAAAAGCCCCAGGAGAACTCTCCTAAGAGTCCCGCCCCTACAAGCCTCGCTCGTACCGGCTCGGACTCCGCTCCGCTCTTCATCGGCACGGGTCTTCTCACGGCAGGCCTTGGGACTCTCGCAATCCGACGCATGGCAGGAGACAAGAAGTGAGTGAGTTAGAACTCTACCCGGACGAGATGAACCGTATCACACTCGTTTGGGCGGAGATCCAGAACGAGTTCATCGGTCGTAGTGACGATCTTCGCACCCTTTTCGATCTCAAGAAGAGAGCGGAAGACAAGTTCCGTGAAATCGGCTTCCTCGTCGAAGTTGATATCACTAACCAGGAACTCGGCGACGATGGCTACCTCTACACTTCTCCAGTAATTCACCCGTATGGTCGAGTCGTTGGTGAAGACTCCCACGATCACGAGAAGCATGCTCGCGAAGTCCAGGCCGGTCTCGAAGATGGAATCGCTGGAACGGTGCGTGAAGATGGTTCTCTCGGTGACTCTAAGTTGACTCTCATTTAGTTAAGGTCACTCTAGAGGTACCTGAAACCCCGTAGTGGATCCTTGTAGAAGGGATTTGCTACGGGGTTTCCTATTCCCATCTTGTTCTACTCGTTGTTCTCTTGTTAGAAAAGGTTTTCTTCCAGTTGATTATTTATAGGAAATCCTATAAAATATAGGTATGAGGACAACACTCGCAGAGGAGCGCATCAAAGCGCGAGTAAGACAACTACTCGCATTAGCTTCGTCGAGTTCGTCCGAGAACGAGAAGAAACTCGCTTCTACTCAAGCCGAGAAGCTCATGAGAGAACACAAAATCACGAGTCTCGACGAAGATGATCGAGAATTCACGTACTCGGACAACCCACTCACGACCAATGCGCAGTCGTTTATCCTCACAGCGCTTTGCATCGCATACGAAGTCACGCCGAGATATGCTCTACTCGCCGAAGACTCACGCTATCTCACGAGTGAAGTCACCCTCTCAGGTAGTCCTCAAGCGAGAAGTCGAGTCCACAAAGCCTACAAAGACGTCATCAGGAGGTGTCAAGAAGAACTCGATAGACTCAACTACCGCAAAACTACGGTGACACTCAACTCAATCTACTGCGGAGTCGCCCAAAGCCTCCTCTCGAGACTTCCACCGGCCCCTCAATTTCCCCCGGAAAACAGGGAGAAGCTCAAAGTCTCAGAGCCGCCGACTCAAGAACACCTCTTCGACGAGGGAAAACGGTTCGGGGACACTCTCTCATTCTCAACACTACTACAACTCGAACAAGTTCAATTCGAACAAGGAGAACAATCATGAACAAGAAAGTCAAGATCCTCGCCAGTGCACTTCTCGGAGTCACCGCACTTCTCGGAGGTTTCGGTACGGCTTCGGCTACTACGGCGTCTGGTGGAGAACCCGTCTTCCCACCTTCAACGATGAAGGCGAACGGGAAGACGTACTATATCCAGTCCGCTTCCGAGGCGACAGGCGGAGGTGGGACAGTTATTTGCGGCCCGTACGCAGACGACCCGACCGCCTCAGTTTTCCTCTGCGTCAACAGGGACACTCAAATCGGCTTCGCAGGTGTAATCAACACTGAGAAGGTAGAGAGAGGCTCTTACCACTTCGAGAAGGGAACTCGTTTTGAAGCCGAATCCCAGTCGAAGAGCGAGATTTCTTCGCTCAAGACTCAACGGAACCTCTTCGCTGCGAACAACCTCGTCCTTCTCCTGATTATCGCTGGAGGAGGCTACTCCCTCTACGGTCTCCGTAAGAAGAACAAGATTCTCGAGAAGAAGGCGAAGGCATACGACCAACTCCAGGACCTCGCCGAAGGTCTCAAGACTCACTACCCTCTTAGCTCAGGAGAATGATCACAATGGACACCAAGAAAATCATCGAAATCACTCGTGAGGCTATGGCGGTTCTTAGGCCTCTCTACGATGCCGTCAACGACAAGAAGATTCACGGGAGTTTTCTTAGGGGCGCCATTCTCGACGCAATGGCTCAACTCACGATCGTCATTGATGAAGCCGAAGATTTGGAGTGATCCACCCTTCTTCCACTTGATAAATTATAGGAAATCCTATAAAATATAGATATGAGGCCAAAGGAAGGCCTCCCATACAAGGAGAGACATCATGAAGTACAAGATCGATTGGATCCAGTTCGCCTCACTCATCATCGCATTCGCCGCCTACGCAGGGGTGATCTGGGTGATGTTCACGTTCTGGGCGCCTTGGCCGATCACCTTCCCGCTCATCATCATCGCCGCCGTAGCGTCCGGGACGTGGTCTTATCGCTACTCTCTCCACGAGGAGAAGAGTGATGAACCTCGCTGAATACGCTGATGAGTGGGAGAAGAAGCACAGTGACTTCTCTTCCTGGGGAGTCAATTCTCTCGAGATTCCCGTCACAGGCAAGGCGAAGCCGATCACTGGACTCCGCGATCTCGAAGAGCTCGGAGGGCGAGTGACCTTCACTTGCATTGGACTCAACCCAGAGAAGACGACTTTTACACGGCGTGAATACCGCAACGGAGTCGTCCGCTGGATTCGAAACGACGATGTTCCGATTCAAACCGAGGAGCTCCTCTACCAACTCGCTTCAACAGTGCTAAACGAAGGCGAAGTCCTCATTTGGACGGATGAAGCCTACGGCACTATGAGGGAGAGGGAACTCCTCTGGTTCGTTGAAGGAGCCAAAGAGCGCTTCCAGGACTACATCAACTTCACTTGCTCTTCCGAAGTTGTCTCGATCAAGGCAAAGGGACTCAACCGGCCCATTCGAGATGTGAGCGACCTCGACAAACTCCCGGACAAAGTCCGCTTCGAACTCAACCACGGGACCCTGGTTTTCGAGAAAGAGACAATCTTCGAGAAGACTACCCGCTGGAAGTACCGCGGGAGGATCCAGTTGAGTAGCTCGGAGTTTCTCACCATTCTCGCTCAAGCCGCACTCGACAAACTCGATATTGTCTACAACTACGAACACGTTATCTCACTCTACTAGAAGGAAAGACATCATGAACACGAAGATCTATAACTCAAACACGCTCGGCGAACTCCTCGAGAAGGCGGAGAAACTCACGGAAGAGCTTACCTCCGCAAGTCTCGGCTCTCCTCTCTACATTAGTTGCGAAGAGCTCGTCGAAGACATCGAGATCTACTCCGCCGAATCCTTCGAGGAGTTTCACCCCGGTAGTCTCATCACTGTCGGCAAAATCTCCTACATGAAGATCGCTGGTGGTTCCTGGATTTGCCAGTCCGGCGAAGTCCTCTCACAGGCCGAGTTCTTCTCGCTCTTCCTCCGCACTCTCTCTAAGGAGCTTTTCTCAAGTGTCTATTGCTCCTACTTCGGTGAGAAGGAGGAGGTTGAAGTAGAAGTTAAGGAGGATCTTGCGAAAGAACTCGATCTTCTCGAAAACTCCTCCCGGGAGAACGGTGAGAGTATCCCGATTCGCTGGGGTGGTAAGGCCTATTTAGTCACCTCTCCGGCGGATCTCAACCTCGAGTTGTGGAGCTACTTCGAAGACTCGAAGGGAGTCACTTACACTCGCAAGAAGACCGACCACGACGAACTCGTTTGGACTCTCTCCTTGTCTAAGTCTAGCTCTTCACTCGGAGGCGAACTTGAGAAAGTTCTCTCTAACTCCGAGCTCTTTGAGTTGATGGTAGAGCGCTTCTACAAGTACGGTGAAACCTACCACTCTACGCGTTTTCTCAACAAACTTCGCGGAGAGTGAACAACAATGGTAATGAGTAGTCAAGAACTCTCGATCATCGAGTCAATCCGTACTATCGCTAGGTTTGAACTCGACCGTGCATTCGACAATCTGGATAGTTACTCACAAGAAGCGTGGTATAAGGTACTAGAGAGTCTCGACGACTTGGTCGAAGTCGATGGCGACTAGTAGAGAATCGCCGAGTTTAGGCCTCTTCCAGTTGATTGATTATAGGAAATCCTATAAAATATAGGTATAGAGGAAGGAAGAACAATGTACACTCTCACAATCAACCCGAAGAACTACGAAGCATTTCCCGTCAAGGTGACCAAGGACGAAGCCTACGAGATCTTCTTCCGTGAAGAACCTGTGACCCTCACCGAAGAGGAACTCAAGGAGGATTGCAACGGAGGTGTCCTAGTCTTCACAACGCGAGGAGACTTCCTCGTCCTCCCTAAGGGATTCGACCCCCGAGATGGGTGGGTCGAGCCGGTTAAGTTCGGCATCCAGCACTTCCTCTCGGATGGGACCTGGACTTCCAGTGAATACGAGAAGGGTGGTATGGGAGAAGCCGTAAAGGAAACGCGGGAGAACTACCTCTACCGCCTTTTCCAGTCGGGCGACTTCCAGGAACTCGTCTCTTTCGAAGAGAAAGGCTCCGCCTACCCCGTCCAGTTCAACTGGATCGAGAAGTGAGATGGACACCATCACGACTCAAAAGGAACTCGAGGAGGTTCTTCTAGACGAGTCCATCTCCTACCCTCGATGCTTCACTAGTCTTGAGGGAGTCCGCAAAGACATTCAAGACTCTCTCCTCTCCCACTACCTCCAATACAACATCACTCGAATTGCCTCAGGGTGCTACAAGTACTATGAAGGACCCGAATTCGAGTTCGGAGGGAGTGGACTCGGGAAGAAGGGGTGGTATCGAGTCGTAAGCGACAAGAAGTTTTGGGACTACGTGTGGAGAAGCAAGAAGAGTTCGGAGAGCGGCTTCACGATGGTTCTCCGAGCGCCCTTCTCCTACGAAGCCCAATGGCTCATCGCCTCTTCTACCGGGAAGACTTATGGAATCCTCGGAGAGGGGTACTTGGGAGGACGCGTCCAAAAGGCGTTTTCGAAGCTCACGAGGAAAGACAAGGCTAAGTTCCGCGAGTGGTTCAAAGAGGCTCAAGTGGGTCGATGGACTAGTCCTATGAGTTTCCTCGTCACTTCGATGCTTCGAAACGTCAACTTCGAAGAGTTGCGAGAAATCGCTGAGAGGGTTGGTCTACTCAACGAGTACATCCCGAGTCAAGTGAGGAAGGAGACGGTGAAGATCGAACTCGAGAGACTTCTCTACGCCTATAGAGGGAAAATCTTCGGAACTCTGTGAAAAACCACGATAAAACCACCTGGAGACCATGTGTCCTAGGTGGTTTTATCTTATAATAGCGCATATAAGGAGGCTAGATGGTCACTAAGCGGAGTATCAACCTCTCGAGTCTTTCCTCAGGTGTCGACCTCATTTCACAGTTCCGTAACGCTTTGACACCTCAAAAGCCTTGGGAGTCCATCATTGATTTTGCTACCCACCCGAGCTTTTGTGGCCTCAAACTCTACCCGCGCCAACACACTTTCCTGAAACTAGCCTACCTCGAAACCGACTCGATGACTCAATACGACCTAGACGTCATTGAGGAGTGGCGTAAGGGATGGAGTCAACCGCAACCCGAGGGCACCCAATCCGATATTTGGTACCGCATCGACTATCTCAAGAAGAACGGCTACACACACTTCCCTCACATCCAAAATGTCCTAGGGCGTCGAGCCTCTAAGGGCATGTTGGGTGGTATTCTCGGAGCCGAGAGACTCGCCTACTTCTACTCCCTCGGAGACTTTCAATCACACTTCGGACTTCCTCCAGGCAAAGACGCCTACCTCTCGGTTATCGCCACAAACACGGTTCAAGCCAAGAAGTTCCTCTTCGCTGATATCCGTCAAGCGGTTGAGCGATGCCGTTATCTCGAAACCGCTATCTCGACTTCGAATGAGTATTCTCTTAGTCTCCGCACCGAAGCCGACAAGAGACTCATCGCCGAGTCCGAAAGACGCGGGATTAGGCTCGACCACGAAGTAGCCACGGTTAGAGCTATCGCCGCTTCCTCCACCTCATCCTCCGGTCGTGGTGGTGTAGGCTTCGCCAACTTCTACGATGAGTTCGCTCACATGCAAGCCGGAACAGGTGGCCCGAGAACCTCGGAGGAAGTCTACGAAGCCTACCAACCCTCACTCGACCAGTTCGGTCGGGAAGCACTCACCTACATCCCCTCCTCACCTTACACGAAGGTTGGCAAATTCTACGACCTCTACAAGTCCGGTTCTATTCTCCTGGACTCTTTCCTCAATGATGAAGGCAAGAAGACATCCTCCGACTACGTCAAAGACGACACTTTAGCCGAAGACCTCGAATCCGAGGAGAAAGTCGCTTACGCCGACCCCGAAATGCTCATCGTCCAACTTCCCTCTTGGGCACTCTACCGTGATTGGCAACACGCCTACTCACTCGTGGGGGCGACTTTCAAGGGAGCGATTCAATACGAGCCTCTCCGTAACGGCGTCATCGAGAACGAGCGTATGGTTCGCCTCGAGAGGAGGGACCCCGAGAAGTTCAAGGTCGAGCGTAGAGCCCAATTCGCCGAAGTCATCAACTCCTACCTGGAACCCCAGAAAGTCGATGAGATCTTCGAGCCTCTTTGGGATGGTAGAGTTCTTTCGGAGCAAAACGCTGGATCCCACGCCCTCGTCTACCACGGCCACTGTGACCCGTCCAAGACCAATGCCAACTTTGGCCTCGCTATTGGACATCTTGAAGAGTGTCCCGAACCCGACGAGTACGGAAACAAGTGGAAGCACGTCGTCTTCGACTTCCTCTGGGCCTATCAACCCAAAGACTTCCCAGATCACACGGTTGACTACATTAAGATCGAGAAAGACATCGAGAATCTCATCTCGAACTTCCCGACGATGGAGCTTTTCACCGCCGACCACTGGAACTCGATTCTTCTCTTAAGCGAACTTCGAAGATTCACTCAACTCAAGAGGCTCGGGACGAGAGTTGAGGAAGTCAAGTTCACCTCCTCGAGAAACCAAGACACCGCCGAAGCTTTCAAAGCCGCCATGAACCTCGGATGGGTTCACGCCTATAGAGACTCACTCTTCAATGACGGCCAAGGAAGTCTCCTCGAGACGGAGTTGAAGTTCCTCACGGAGCAAAACGGCAAGGTCCAGAAACAATCCGTAGGCCCTTGTACGACTAAAGACTTGGCCGACTGCGTTATGGAAGTCACTGTGAGACTTCTCGGAGAACAACTTGGGTCCTGGAATAGAGAGAAGCTTTCTTCTCCGCCCGTTTCAGGACTCCAGGGAGGATACCCGACCCCGGGTTCCTTCTCAAACGACACTTTGTCTTCTCTCAAGTCTCTTTCGCAAAGAAGAACACCAGGTATGGGGAGAGCATCTCGAGGAAGACGAGGCTACTAGGAGAATCATGACTGAGTCTTTAGAGAAGCGTCTCCGCTTTCTTAAGCGTAACCTCTACCTGCAAGAAGATCCCTCACCCTTCCTCCACGAGATCGAAGAAATCGAGACTATTCTTTCCTCTAAGGTAGAGAAGGAGTTGACTCTAGACGACCTCAACCTCTCTCCAACCCTATTCTCTGAGCCTCTCCCGGAGTATCTCACGCGTTTTTGCTTCACAAACGCTCCACTCTTCCTCAAAAACAACCCCGACGCCATCGAAGACATCAAGATTCGCAGGGAGAAAGCCACCCAATTCGCCTTCGAAGCGAACAAGACCCTCTCCAAAGACCTTCTCGAGAGAACTATTCTATACTTCATTGAAGAGGTAGAAAGAGTTCGAGGCGAAAGTTTCAGGCGTTGGCCTCTCTACACGTTCTGCGGAGACAAGTGGCATTCCGAGCCTAAGAAGAAGTCAGGGGAAAGAAGTGAGGTTTACTAACGTCGGGTCCACGGGGTATGCTGGAAACGAGATTCAAGGCGTCGTCTTAACGGTTAGTATCGAGTCTCGCACAGTCATCCTCCAAGAATCCTACGGAGACATCCTCGAGGTCTCCTACGAGCTCTCGAATTCACCCATCTTCACTGTTCCAAGCGTAGGCGAAGAGTGGATTTGTACTCGAATCGGTGGGGTTTGGTACCTCGACAAGAGGACTTCTAAGCAAAACACGGCTCTAAACCGTGATCTCAAAGAGGGAGACCAGGTTTGGAGTAACCGTTCCGGACGCATTCTCGTTGAAGGAGCCGATGGAAGCGTCATGGCTATCAGCGGTTCTACGAGTAAGAGTCGCCCCAAGACGCCTCTCGGACTTCGTCTCGTCACTCAACTCCAGGAAAACGGCACGTCTACCCTCAAAGCCTTTTGGGCCGAAGTCAATGAGACGGTGGACGGCAAGAAACTCAACGATGTTCAATACGAAGTGTGGGTTTCGGAGGGTGCGGGATACTACCTCTACGGGAAGACTTCGGAGAGTTTCCTGAAAATCACCGATTTCCCCGAGGTAGACGCACTATTCTTCAAGGTGAGAGCAGTTACGGACACTCTCTTCGGCGACTTCACCACGCCCGAGTCCGTGAGCTCCTCGAGTCTACGCCCTAACGTCACCCAAAAACCCTCCACTCCGGTTCTAACCTCGGTTCTCGACCGTCTAAGCATCAAATGGGATGGACTCTTCGAGGATAGGAGCCAAGCACTCTCGCTTTCCAAGGTGAAGGCTTTCGGAATCACGTCTCGAGACCCCGACTCAATCATTGAACTCGGCTCACTCTATGGTGCCGGCGAGATTTCTTACGCGTTCTCTTTCCTCCCCGTAACGGTCACCGTCTACTTCATCGGCTATGACAACTGGGGACGACCCACTGAGCAATCCGCTCAAGCCGTAAGAACACTCACAGGCGCTCTCAACACTGAGGCACTCACTCAAGTCCGTGGAGAAGTCGAGTCCAAAGTGAGTGAAGCACGTCGAGAACTCGAGGCTAGTACAAGAGAACGCGAAGACGCCTTGAAGAAGGCAGTTGACTCCAAGTCGACCATCATTAGATCCGGAACTACACCTAATAAGCCGGGTACTACACCCGGAGATTTGTGGTGGCAATACCCCAATAGCTCCTTGGAAGGAACCGTCATTGGCCAGTGGGTTTGGAATGGTGAGAGTTGGAAAGAGAGCCTCATTGGGTCGTCGATTATCGCTGACGGAGCCGTAACCGCTGAGAAAATCACGGCTACCGAGAGTCTCATGACGAAACTCCTCTCCGCGAGGAAAATCTACGCCAACGACCTAGTCGTGGGTGGCGGAGATAACCTCATTCAAGACCCTACTTTCAAGTTCACGGAAGGCGACTCTCGTCTTTGGCTCAACAACTCCGGCTTCGCCCTCTCCGGAGTAGACGAGTCCAACGCCTCTACGAAGACTTGGCCAGGCACTCCGAACTTCTTCAAAGTGACGCAGCAAAGTAGACTCGCGAGTTATAACTTCTACGATTGGTACTACGATTGCACTCGAGTAACCAACACCCAATTCAAGCTCAATCACCCCTTCAAGCCCTCACAGTCACGTAAGTATGTTCTCCGCTTTGAAGTCGCGATTCCTCAATCCGTCGCGAGTGCTTTCGTAGAGAACGTCAATAGTGTCTTCACTCCCGAACTCTACTACCTTGATGCTCGAGGATGGGTTCGTACTTCTAGTGTCGACTACAAATCCACCCGACTCGTCGCCACCTCTCTTGTTATCGATAACGACAAAGTCGTGCATACGTATGAGTCCATGTTTGAACTATCCGATGAGGCGGTTGAGTTCACTCTTAGACTCCGAGCCTCCGTCTTCCCCCACAATCAAGCGATTAAAACCACCTCCGTACTCTATGTGAGTAACGTCTCACTCAAAGAGAAAAAGTCCTCCGCTGACCTCATCGTGGATGGAGAGCTTTGGGCGACACTCGCGAAGTTCGACAAGCTCGAAGTCCTCGACAAGCTCACGGCTCAAAACGCCGAGATTCCTGGGACCCTCATCGGCAACGATATTTTCGGCAAGAGTATCTATGGTGGACAAATCGCGGGTGCGAAGATTACTCAGGAAAACTACACTACGAGCTCTACAGCGCTTTTCTGGAACTTCCAGAACACCACTATGGGGCTTTGGGCTGGGACGAAGGGTCCTTGGAGTGGGCCTATCAAAAGCCTCTACCCCGACTCTAAGTACGACATCACCACTGAATCCCGCATTGTCTCGAACACAACCTCCACCGAACTCCGTTCTGTCGACCTAAGCATTGCGCAAGCCGGTAAGTCCAGGAAACTTGTCTTCCTCTACTACCACAAGTCTGGCCCCCGAGCAATCATCAACTACACTCTCACGCCGGCTAACTCTTCTCAAAAGACCATCACAGGGTCTTTCGTTTCAGGGCTGGGACCAAACCGGGTCGAGATCGGCCTCAGTGACGACGAAATCAACTCTCACAACTTCAAGCTCACAACGAAGAGCGGAGAACCTGTAGAGATCGTTCCCTACAAGGTTCTCCGTGAGATTAACACACTCTCCGGTCTCATCGAACTCGACAGCAAAAACAACATCCCCATCCAGTCGTTCAAGACTTTCAACCCGAACGAAGAGACGAGAATGACTCCGACAGGGTTGGAGTACTACAAGGGCGGCGTTAAGAAGGGTTCCTATGCTTGGGAGAACTTCGTAGCGCCACCCACTGGCTATCTTTTCGTCCCAGACCGCTGGCTCCCCCTCTCCTCAGCCCCTGAGCCTACGGAGGGTTACTGGCAAGTTCTCCGGCTTAGAGAAGCCGAGCAAGCCTTCTTCCAGGGTAGAATTGTCCGTGACGGTGACGGAATCAAGATCACCGAACCCGGCTGGTATGAAATCTACAGCATGATTCGCTGTGTCCCGTCCAAGTGGGGCGACATTTGGGGGTGCGGTGTTTCTCCCTGGGGTAAACCCTTCGACCGTACGTGGCCCTACCAGTACGGAACTTCTCCTGGTATCTCGGCAGGTCTAGTCACGATTGAGGCACGCCAAATCAGGAAGTTCTCCGAGCAAACTGTGATTCACCTCAAGGCAATCCACATTGGCAGTGAGGATACGGTAGTCAACTCCGCATGCCTCTACGCTAAATATCTCGGACCCATTTCCTAAACCCCCGCTCTCTTTCTCGTAAGGAGTGGAACAACCTCTACTCTAGGAAAGGGAGATCATGGGTAACGTTCAAACCTTCATCAACACCATCGCCTGGTGGTGTGAGAATGGCGACTTGGGCTATGACCAGTGGAACCGCTGGGATATTCGAGAGGGTGGCGAGTGCGATTGCTCCTCTCTCGTAATCCAGTGTGCTCGCTGGGCTGGTTTTGAGACCGGTGGAGCGACCTACACAGGCAACATGCGTTCGGCCTTCACCGCCAACGGTTGGGTTGCACTCCCCAACGACGGCAACCCTTACCCGGGTGACATTCTGCTCAACGATGCTAACCACGTCGCCGTGTATCTCGGCGGTGGTAGACTCGCTCAAGCCTCCATCGATGAGAGAGGCGAGATTGCTGGCGGCCAATCCGGCGACCAGATCGACTACGAGACCAACACTCGCTCTTACTACAACTACCCGTGGAGTTGCTACCTCCGCTACGTGGGTGGCGAAACCGAGTCTACGGGTTGGGTCCCTGCCGACGATCCGTACAACCCCAACGGCTACGGTGAGACCTACGTCGCCACTATCCAGACCCTCCTCGCCCAAAACGGCTACTCGGTTGGCTCCGATGGTGCCGACGGTGTTCTCGGTGAGAAGACCTTCGAGGCCATCAAGAAGTTCCAGGCCGACCACGGACTCGAGCCGGATGGCATCCCCGGCCCCAACACGGTCTCTGTACTCCACGGAAACAAGGCTTCCGGCCCCAAGCCCATGGAGAAGAACGAGACGGACGGCCAAATCACCCTTGAGGTGGACGGCGTTCCTGGTCCTGCGACCATTGCTCGCTTCCAGCAGGTCATGGGAACGGAGATTGACGGTGTTCTGGACGAGGACGGCTCTCCGGCCGTTAAAGCTTTCCAGCACTTCCTCAACTCCTACGTGCCTTCCGGAAGTATTCGTGACCTCAACGGAGACGACGCCGTAGAGCTCGATGGCATTCTCGGCCCCAAGACCTGGAGAATCTTCCAGTACTGGGCTTGGTGCAACCACAAGGACATCGTCGACCAGTTCGCGGCTTCCTGGGAGTTCGCCGAGTTCGTCGACGGTGAAGATGGAGTAGTCACCTGGAAGGTCTTCCAGACGCTTCTCAACATCTCCTACGCGTACAGCGAGAGAATCGCGTAATGGCCTTCGCTTTCTTAAAGGGGGATATCCAATCCCCCACAGGAGAGCCTCTCGTATGCACTATCGGCCTTGAAGGCACCCGAGCCTATACGAGTGAAGGAGTCCTGGTTATCCCCCCGGGGCTCCACGGGTTCGTAGGGCGCTGTGATTTAGCCGTACCGACGGGGACTTTCACAGTTGTTCTTAGAACCGGAAGGGTGAGGCTTCAAGCCGAAGTGAACTTCGAGGAGGGTAAGACCTACACTCTCCAAGAGATCTTCAACGGCACCAATACGGGGAGGGTTACTACCCCCAACACGGGGACTACTACTCCCGACACGGGGGCTTCTATTACCAACAAGTCTCCTCTCACTATTGTTGTAGAGGACGGAGTCATTTCGGTGAGGAGAAAGAAGTGACCACGGAAGACACCCCCGAGACTTTCTTCCAAACCTACACTCGCGAAAAAATCGACGAGATCGTAGGTGAAGTGCGTGGAGAGATCGTCTCCAACACCGAGCCTCTTAAGACCCTCCAGACGCAAGTCGAAGAGAACTTGAAGAAGGTGACTACTCTCCAAGCGGAGTCCACCGAAAACAAGGAGGGTATCCGAGGGCTTCAAAACCGCCTCTCCGAGAGCCAAACCCAGGCAAGCAATCTTGTCCAGGCGGCTAAAACCGACCTCGAGAAGAAGAATAGTGACCTGGCCGCACGTGTAGGAAAACTCGAGTCAGCTCCCCCTCCGAAGGCAAGTGTTAGTATCCCGGAGAAACTCGACTGGGACGACCAACTCTACCAGTACGAGGCTTGGAACTATAAGATCTCTGTCTACCACATTGTCGGCCCCATCTACTACGTCTATATACACCTTTCAAGCAATCCATTGGGCAGTAGTGGAGACCGCAGGAGTGTTTCTCACCTTCAAGTCTCCCAAGAGATTGCCGACCTCAAACTCTTCTTCACTCCCCAGCAGTTTAGCGGTCTATCGGGAGGCATTACACTTCATATTAGTTCTATGAAACCCGGTAGTGGCTCCTTCTTACTTGACGGGACAGGAGAACCGGGGGACAGCGTGGGTAGGGTCGGAGTCTACGCAATCTCCGTGGTTGACTCTAGTTTCCCCGACATTGTGACAGATTACTTGTAAGAAAGGAGCCTGGATGCTCATCGACTCTACTAAACCCGACTTCACTACGATGAGTGACGTGGAGTTCTTCAACTTCTCTTCGTCTTGCCTCGCTGAAAAGAAGAAGAGGGAGAGAACTCTACTCCTACGTGGAGAAATCGAAGAGAAAATCCAGGAATACCGCAATTATGCCAGGAACCAACCCCCAGTTGACGTCAAAGACCTCAAGAGAGAGGTTGGGCCTGGAGAGCGTATTCTAGTGGAAGGCGTAGAATACGAGAATATTCTACCGCTTTTCCTAGATCTCGAGTCTCAAGACCCCTTCAAAGCTCCTTGGGCTTGGCGTGAAGTTAAGACGAAACCTGTTGACTGGTCGCCTAACGAGTTCTACGAGAAGGGCGTCTACATACTCTTCCAGGGTCAAACTTACGAGGTTCTCAACGACCACAAGTCAGACCCTGAGGAGACGCCGGATAAAGATTCGGTGAACTACAAGAAGAACTAGAAAGGAGAAGAAGTGTTTGATGTGAACACTCTCCTCGTCGGGGTCGGGTTCAACCCCGAGATCGTGGCAATTTTGCTCGGTCCCCTCCTGACGACTGGCCTGGCGGCGGTTGACCTGCCGCATTGGAGTGCTACCAAGAGACGAGTCCTCGTCATTGTGGTAGCCGCCGTCCTGTCCGTACTCGTGTGGGTTTTCGGGGCTTACCCCGCCGCTTGGGAGTACTTCATCGCCGTCTGGGGCGTTGTTCTAGCATCCGCCCAGACGTCTTTCACGATCCTGAAGAAACTCGGCTTCGTGGATTGGGTGGGCCGCGTCACTCCTGGTGGCGAGCCCAACGTAGACAAGTCTAGTGACTGAGATCTACACCAACAAAGAGGTCGTGAGTGCCCTAGCCGTGTTCATTGTAGCATTGCTAGGGGCCCTCGCGGCCATTGTTAGACTTATTCCCAAGTACTTTGAGAACCTCCTCGACAGTAAACTCGAGAATGTCACAAAACATGTCGAGACTACCCGGAAGGTCGCTGAAGGTGCCGAGCGTGAAGCTAGACTCGCTAAGGAAGAAGTCCAAAACGACCACTCTTCGAACATTAGAGAAGATGTCGACGCATCCATCGAGACTACTTGGTTGGCTGTTAATGCCATCGAGGACGTCAAGAAAACACTCGGATCGGTGACCTCGACACTCTCCGAGAACGGATCACGTCTTGAAGACACAAGTCGTACGGTTCGGGGACTCGTGAGAAGAGTAGATGAACTTTCGGAGCAACAAGGATCGCTTCTTTCACAGCAAGAGCGACTTCGTGAGGATCTTCGCCTTGAAAGACTCGAGAAGACGAAGGAACTTCAAATCCTCCGAGAGCAATCCCACGACGAACACGAAAGACTCTGGCGCGAGTTAGGGTCAAACTAACCTACCTTACTCTCGTTTAAAGAGTAGACCTACTAAGGAGAAGAAATGAAACGACTTTCCGCACGGGCTATCAAAGCCTTGCATCCGTTTTTTTCGGACTATCTAGCAAATGCCAAGACTTCGAGTAACCTCGAGAGTCGTCTTTGCCTTCTCCGCGAGGACTTCTACAAGAGGGCACAAGAAGTCCTCCCCGAAGCGTCCGATGAGGACCTGGACGACGCTTTCGATGACTACGAAGAGTACGTTACCAGCTCTAGAACCTTCAAGAAGCGTAAGGCTAGTGACGAGTTCGTTGCTCCCAAACTCCCCCAATACGGTTCTCCGGACCTCGAAGGTGAAGAGTTCAACGAAGACGAGTCGATCCCCTGCCCTGAGTGTGGTGAGGAGCTTGAGAGTAAGGTCGGCTCTCAGAAATGCTCGTGTGGGGCCATCTCCAACATCTCTCTCGTAGAGACTCCCACTAAGACGAGTTTCTATCGCAGGATTGTCCCCGACCGTTCCACGATGAAGATCGCTGGAGGTCCTCCGGACTCCTACTACATGTTCGATCCTAGAGCCGACGTAGACGACTATGCACTCGAGAGAATCGAGGAAGACGTCCAGGACCTCATCGACGAACACGTTGAGAAAATTCTCCAACTCGACCCCGACGATATCGAAGCCGTAAGGGCCGAGGTCCGGGAGTTGAGTGACGAAGCGGAGCGTCTCCCCTACAATTACGATATCTACGACTACAACTACGACCTGGAATCCGGTACGCACGCCCCCGAATGGATCCGAAACCACCCCTCCTACAAGGAGAGATATGGGGATGGCGGCCCTGTCGAAGAAGACATGGAGTACTAAATGGGCTTTCGGCAACGCGTAGCCAACCTCATTGCGGGGTCTTCCACTGTGAAGGCTCCGCCTTCGGGTAAACTCTCGAGTCTTCAAATGGCTCTACCGAAGACTCGAACGCCTCTCAAGACTCTCGAAGACCTGGGAATCAACTACGACCTCACCGAGAGTACGAATCGTGGCCAAATCCGTGAATGGTGTCGTGGCTACTACGCTACCCACCCCATCGTAGGCACTTGCATCGACATTTACTCGAGATTCCCGGTGCAAGACTTCGAGATCAAGTGTAAAGACCCCGAGCTTCAAGACTTCTACGAAGACCTCTTCCTGGACGAGAACCGTCTCAACTACAACCAGTTCCTCGTAGACATGGGTAGAGAGTTTTGGACGGTGGGCGAGGTTACTACACTCGCCTCCTTCAACCAAGAACTCGGGGTTTGGACCTCCGAAGAGATCCTCAACCCGGACGATCTCGAAGTTCTCCCGTCGGCTTTCTCCGCAGACCCGATCGTTAGGGTCTACCCGCCTCAATACCTGCAAGAAATCTTCCGCGGAGACTCTCAAGGCGACTATCTCCCCTCGGAACTCGACGCTATCAAGAGAAAGTTCCCGGGCATCGGCCAATCGAACTTCGATAGCTTCCTAGACGTCGACGCTTCCAACATCTCGAGAATCGTCAACAAGGTTTCTCCGTGGGACCTCTACGGTACCCCTCATCTTCTCCGCGTTCTTAGGCTCCTCATGACCGAGGAAAGCCTAAGCGCCGCACAAGACGCCGTAGCCAATAGACTCTACGCGCCTTTCATCCTGGCGAAACTCGGTTTAGACCGTGTTGACGGTGGAGAACCCTGGATCCCTGACTTCGAAGACCTCGAGGCTACCCGAGATCAAATCAACGAAGCCCTAGCCGCCGACTTCCGCCTCCTCGTACACCACTACGGACTCGATATCCGTTCGGTGTTTGGCCGAGAGTCGATGCCTAGACTCGACAATGACTTCGATCGAGTGGAGAGAAAGATTCTCCAGGCGTGGGGTATCGGCGAGTCTCTCCTCTCCGGGTCCTCCAACGGGTCCTACGCCTCCTCCGCACTCAACATGCAACTCGTGACCCAGCTGATGACGACCTACCAAAAGTGGCTTCAAACCCACTTCCGCCGTAGAGCCGCCGTCATCGCCGAAGCTCAAGGCCACTACGACTACGAGCTTTCAGGCAACTCCTCCGAAACGGTGTATGAGGAAGCACTCTACCTCGATCCCGACACTGGTGAAACCTACCTCGAGAAGAGACCTAAACTTCTCATCCCGGAGTTGAAGTTCAAGACCCTCGACTTGAAGGACGAAGAGTCGCGTAGAAACTTCCTCTTCCAACTCAAGCGTGATGGTATCCCGATCTCCGACGAACTTCTCGTTGCCGGACTCAACATTGACCTCAAGGATGAAGCCGACAAGGTTCACGCCGAAACGGTGGCTAAGGCGGTAAGCCAAAAGAACATCGAGAAGGAGATCCTCGAGAAGTCTCAAGAGGAAAACCTCGGAATTACCGAGGAAGAAGCCGAAGAGATGACTCCCCCGGTCGGCCGACAGGCTTTAGAGTCGAATGCGCCTAGTACCACGCCTCCTGGTACGGACTCTAAGCCTGTCGGTGAAGTCTCAACCCGCCCGTCGGTTTCCAACGAGTTCTAAAAACCTCCTGGCACTCAACGGAAGTAGTGAGACGAGTTTCTCCTAGTAGCAAGAGAAAGGCTACTAGGAGAAACGTATATAGCAAAGGAGGAGGAGATGCGTCTAAAGTTCGCCGAGTTTGAAGGCGACTTTTACGAGATCCTTGACACGGCCGAAGGCGAGTTACTCATCTCGGTTCCTGGCCTCAACCCTTTCTGGATTCCAGAGGAGGAGGTTGAGTCATTCGAGTTTAGTAAGTACTTCGACAACACGGATCCCTACGAAGAGCTTATTGAAGACCACCTCGACGCCGACTTGACCAAGACCGCTTCCTGGAAAGACATCCAGGACAAGGCGAAGCGCTTGAGAAGAGAGGGCAAGATCACCGTCGTCACCTTCAGGGACACCTACATTAAAGCCCAAGTCCAGGGTGACCACGACCTCTACAACGTTGAGGTAGTCAAAGACCCGATGACCGGCTCTAAGATCGAGTCTTGGAGTTGTACGTGTGGTTGGGGCGAGTGGGCTTTCAAGAGGGAGCACACCTACATCGGTAGAATGTGCTCTCACGCTCTAGCCGTCTATTGGGAGATGGCTTCACTTGAATTCTACCAAGGATATGAGAAAAACACGATGAAAACCGCCGCATTAGATGATTCCGGACGTGAAGCGGAGATCTCGGAGTCGCAAATCTGGGACGAACTTGACGCCTACATCCAGTCAACCGAGGACTACACGCTTGAGGACCTCCTGGGGGATGAAGACGATTCGCTTAAGGTCCTCAAGATGTTCATTAGAGCCTACGGAGATCGACTCCCCCACTATCTTCTCTCTCCGGTGAGACTCTACCGCGAACTCAAAGCCGTGGTCGATTACCAGAATAGTCTCCAACCGTCGACTCAAAAGACCTCGGGACGCTACTTCACTCCCATGGAGCAATTCGCTCTCGAGGAGGAAGAAGGCACGGCTAGACAACTCCCGAACCTCAACCTCTCCCGCATTTACGGCTAGGAGAAGCCATGAAGAAGAGTAGTATTCGCCAGGAATACGAGTACGTACCCGAAGAGGAGTTCGACTTTGAGCCCCAAGAAGGGTGCGTCTACGTCGTAGTAAAGGCGATTTCTGCGAGAATCAACCAAAACTACGATGCTTGGCCTTCCGAGGAACTCCGAGACAACTACGAAACTTTCATCGGAGACCCGGTTTTCGTCAACCACAAGAACGAAAACCCCGAGAGAACCCGTGGAATCGTCTTAGACGCCAAATACGTCGAAGACGAGGTCCTGGAAGACAAGTACATTCTCCTCCTCATCGAGGTGGACGGTGAAGCCTTCCCGAACTTAGCCCACGAAATCGTGACAGGCGGTATTGACTCCGTTTCGATGGGTGCCGATATTGAGTACTCTACGTGTTCGATTTGCGGAAACGAAGCAGTGACTCAAGAAGATCTCTGCGTACATGTGGAGAGATACAAAGGATGCTACCTCAAGGATGATGGCGAAGAGAAACTCGTCTACGAGATTTGCCACGGCGTAGAGTTCTTCGAGATTAGTTTCGTCTTCGACCCCGCCGACGAAACGGCACTCTTTGAGAAGGTCAAAGATGCAAGAACTTCCTCCCTCCCCAGCGAGTCTTTCGGGGTTGGGAGTGTTGAAGACCAGGAAGAACCCGTCCTCATCGCGGTTTCTCCGGTGCTGGAAGATGAAGAAGAAGAAAAACCCTTAACTCCTTCTTCTAAAGAGATGAACCACACACTCACTCCTAGAAAGGAATCAGTCAAAGTGGCTAGAAAGAAGAAGAGTCGCAAGTCCGCGATTCGTGCAAACCGTCGCCTCGCCAACGAGACTCCTCAGATGGAAGCCACTGAGGAGCTGGAGGACGAGGACGACGACGTAGAGGACGAAGAGGTAGAGGAGGCTATCCAGACCAAGGAGGCCGCCCTGCTCCCCGCCCACATCGAGGTCGAGCCCGCCGAGGGTTTTGAAGAGGTTGCTCACAGCGTCCTCGACAAGTACGCCCCCAACGGCGACCTTGCCATCTCCCCCGAGGGTGTCATCGAGTTCACGACGGACGATGCGATCGTGAACCTCCAGGACGTAGCGAACGAGCTGGCTGAGGCCGGCTTAACTGTTACTCTCTTCGATGTCACGGTTGAAGAGGGCGAGACGGTCAAGGTTGACGACTACGGCGTCGAGATCCCGAGCCCGAAGGAGGCTCGCCTCTCCGGCCGTGTTCGTATGGCCAAGGCCCGTCGCAAGGCCAACCTCCGCCGCCGTGCTTCGGAGGAGGACACCAACCTCCTGGACGATGAGCCGATCGAAGAGATCGACCCTGAGGTTGAAGAGGACATCGAGACGAACCCTGATACCCTCGACGAGACCTCTGAGGCTCTGGCCATGAAGACGGCTCGCCTTGAGGTCAAGGCTGGTATTCTCGCCTCCCAGGATGTCTTCAAGAGAGCCGCCAAGCTCGAGAAGATGCCTCTCCGTAAGACGGCCGCCATCCACGCCGCCGCCTTCCAGCTCTACCGCAAGCAGAAGAAGGCTCCTCAGGCCCGTTCCGCTGGTAGAGTGACCAACACGACTCCTCGCCGTGTTGCGGCCCGTGAGGTTCCTCGCCTGAACCCCACTCGCACCTCTTCCAAGCGTGGCGTTGACTCCGACGCCCTGATTCTTCTGTAAGGAGAAAGAATGTTCAAGGTTACTCTGGACAACGTAGACCTGAAGCGGACGATCCGTCCGGTCTACGCCGACACTCAGGCCACCCCGATGGCGACCTACCTGGACCCCAAGTGGGACCGTTCCGTCGACATCCTCCCCGGTATGGTCGTTACTCGTACCGCTGGTGACAACGTTACCCTCTTCGGTACCGGCACCACCGCCACGAAGCACGCCCCTCTCGGCCTCTCGGCCCTGTTCGTTGCCCCCAAGATGGGTGTTGACGAGGTTCGTTCTTCCGGCTCGAACCTGTTCGCCACCTGGGTTGGTGACAACCAGTCCGTTTTTGAGGTTCTCGCCCCGGCTTATGCCACGACCGGCGTCACCTGGAAGACCCCGGATGAGACCTCCGGCCCCGTTGTTCTCCGCGTCACGCTTCCCGGCCACGCCGATGGCCCCGGCAAGCTGACCAACGAGGCAGTGACTGCCAACAAGGTCTCCGACAAGATCGCCGGCCGCCTCATTGAGGTAGCGGGCAACAAGATCATCGTCACCCTCGACCAGACCGCCGCCTGATAGGAGAAGAAGAATGACTAACTCCATGCAGCGTAAGGCTAAGGCTTCGGACGCTTACGTCCGCGAGATCCTGGCCGCCCAGCGTAAGCTCGGCTCCGACAAGCTGTCCACCGCCCAGAAGCGTGAGAGACTCGCTTCTATGAACCTGAACTCGAGCCTGGGTCGCCACAAGCTGGCACAGTCCATGATTGGCCCGATCCAGCTCAAGCTCCGTTACCAGGGCCTCCTGCGTAACGTTCTGGTTGAGGATGCCCTGACCCCGGGTGTCCCGATCGAGTACGACGTCATGGACGATCGTGGTCAGGCCTACATGCTTCACGGCAACGAGGGTGAAGTCAAGATCACCCCGTTCGAGGGCAAGCGTCTCCCCGTGACCCTCTTCCGCATCGCGGCCTTCCCGCAGATCAAGAAGGAAGACGTGTACTACCTCCGCACCAACGCGATGGAGTACGCCCAGGACGAGGCCAAGCAGGCCATCATGAAGCAGGAAGACTCCCGCCTCGTGACCCTGTTCGAGGCTTCGATGAAGTCCTACCTGGCGAAGAACCCCATGACCCAGACGGGTGAGGCTTTCGTCAACAACGTCACGTTCTCGGGCGATCACCTGACCCCGAACGTCTTCTACGATGCCGTGGCGAACATCGAAGGCAACGAGCTGGAAGCGAAGAGAATTCTCTTCTCGACCAAGCTCTACCGCGACCTGTACCGTTGGGACATCAACACCACGGGTTGGGCCTTCAAGGACAAGGTCGTCGCCGGCGAGAAGGTCCAGGAGTTCGGTGAGTTCCAGATCGGCCGCTCGGTGATCATTCCTCCGAACACGGCCTACATGACCCCGGCTCCCGAGTTCCTGGGTGTCTTCCCGGTTATGTACTCGCTGGATGTGGAAGAGGACAACAACGCTCCTCGCTTCCACTACGGTTGGGTTATGGACGAGCTGGTCGGTATGGCCGTCCTCAATCCGCGTGGCCTGGTCAAGATTTCCAAGGCCTGATTCAACGTAAAGGATGGAGAAGGGGATCATCTCTTCTCCATCCTTTGCTATATGTCAAGAAGGAATAGGGATGGCAACCAAGAAGCTCAAGAAAGGAATCCTCTCTCCTGAGGATCTCCCCTACGTCGTCGATGAAGTTCTCTACGTTAGAAACAATCTAACTGCGAAACTCATCCACACTTCCCGTGATGAGGTCTCCCTCGAAGTAGGCCCGTGTCACTCGGACGAGAACACTCAAGTTCTCCCCATCGAGATCGCTAAGGCCCCTGGCTTCCAGAAACTTTGGCGTCGAGGGGATGTGACGGTTTCCTCCGACCCCAAATGGGCGTATGAAGTTGTGGATAAGGAAACGTATGTCCACCCTGGAGTCCTCTCTCCGGACGAGGTTCTAGAAGCGACTCCTGGCTCGAACGACTTCACGATCAAGGAGACGCTCGGCGACGTAGGCATCGACTTTGAAATGGGTGAAGACAATGCCTAAGGCTAAGAAGGAAGAGACCCTCGACCTTGAGACTCCTATCGAAGAGGTAGTCGAGACTCCTGTTGAGGAGACCAAAGAAGAGCCTAAGGCTAAGGTTGAGCCTAAAGCCGAAGAGGTCAAGGTCGAAGAACCCAAAGCCGAAGAGACCAAGGTAACCGAGGTTAGACACGAGGTGGCCAAGCCGGTTCTCACCACCGAACTCTTCGTCGTACAACACAAGAGAACCGATTACTAAGACACTCGATAGGAGACTCGAATGGATGAAGAAGTAGTATCGTCTAATATCTTCCAAACCCAAAGCGTTATTAGACGTCAAATCTCACGCTATCTCGAGTCTCCTATCGGTCTTCGAATCCTTGGACCCACCGGGGCGTTATGCGACCCCGATTCTCTTCCCGTAGTCACTGTAGACTTCGAGGGCAATTTAGCCGACAAAACCAACTACGAGACCTCCCTCCCTTCTCCGGAGGTAGTCCGTGAAGAGGAGGGCGTCTACTCCTCCACCATTCCTCTTGAAGCGGTTCAAGAGATTGGACTTCTCCGAGTCACCTGGACTTACACCATCAAAGGGCACCAGGTAAAGTTCAAGGAGTACTTCGAGATTCTCGAGTACATGCCTCTCTACCAGTCCCTCACCGAAGGCGAAAAGAGCATTGTGGCTCGAGTAACCTACCTCTTCGGTGACCTCATGGATAACACGAGTGGAGGCGTCCCTTCCTTCTACGAGGAGTTTCAAACCCACTTCTCCTATGAGAGGCTTGCCCAACTCCTGCAAATCTCGGTAGACAAGATCAACTCCACCCGCCAACCGGTGACCCACTTCTCCGTTGCCGGTGGAACTCCTTTCCCTGAAGAGCACTACGGGCTTCTCACTCAAGCGCTCTACCTCGAGACTTTGAGGCACTTCGTTAGAACCTACGTGGAGCAACCCCAAATCTCGGGTGGGGGCGTAACGTACGCTGACCGTCGAGACTACATGACGAGATGGCAAGGCGTTCTAAGAGACGAAGAGAAGTCCTACAATGATATGCTCGCCACCTTTAAGAAGAGTCTCATGAAACTCGGACGTGGAGCTCTCCTCGTATCGGGTGGCATTTACGGGAGTGGCTCTTCGTTTAGGTCGGGTGCTTATGTCGGAGCGGTTCGAGCGGGTAGATGGTACCCGGCTTCTCCTATGGCGTTAGTGAGGTAGAATGACTCTTGTTCGTCTTCCGCGCTATCACAGTGTGTCTAAGCTTCAAAAGCAAGTCATCGACGCACTCAAAACCCAGGGTGAACCCGCTTTCGTTATTCATATGGGTCACTCGGCGGCTCAAGACTCGTTTGAGAACCGGTGCCCCTCGTGTTTTGACCCGGTCTACCTGCAGGCCTCCTACTCAACCGAGTGCCCTTATTGCTTTGGTACAGGGTTAGATCCCGCGGTCATTCAAGCGACTCTCACCTATGTGATCTTCTCCGACAACAACAATGACGAGAAAATCACGAAGCAAGGCGAGTTTCTCCCCGTCGAGTCCACAGTGGTCATGGATGGACTCGTTGAGGTGACCCAAAACGACTTCATTCTCCGAGTCGACTCCTGGAGGGGTGACGTGCCTACTTCTCCGGTTGAAGCTTTCACGATTAGCCGAGTGTCTAAGACGACTCTCAGGGATGGAATGAGGCGAGGCGACTACTCCGTAGACATCATCCAGCAAAAAGGGTCGGTGAATCGCCTCACAAACACTCATCCGATCTACAAACTTCTCCTCGAGCCTTGGGAGCAAAACAAAGAACCCTCCTTTAGGCCTTCGACTCCCGTTAGACTCACTGAGAAACTTACCACTACGCCTGTTTTTGAGGAGCATTCGTATGAGAGTCTTCAAGGTTTCTAAGGGACTCTCCCAGAAAATCGCCGATGAAGCGGCTTCAAGGGCTTGGGAGGCGACTTCTAGGAGAAAATGGACTACGGGACACAAGATTGTTCCGGTCGGAGAACTAGGAGCGGCCTCTCTACGCGTTCCAAGACACTACCTCTACCAGGAATACGGTACGAGACCCTTCGATATGACTTCTCTTGAAGGAAAAGTGGTGCCTCTACCCCAGGGTCCTAGGAGAGTCAAGGGTGTAGGCCAACCCGGATGGGTGACGTTGCCTGGTGGGGTGCGTGTTTTCCGGGAGAGAAAGTGGCATCATCCGGGAATCAAGCCTACCTATCTTCTTAGAAGTTCACTCAGGGACGCTATCCTGGAGTTTTGGCCTGAAATCCAGAAGGAAGCGGCCCAATTCCTACTCTCGAAAGACGGTGAGGTTGTGTAATGACGGTCAAAAACTATAGTACCTATAGCGTTTTGGAGGCCGTGAAGAGAGCCGGGGTCACCGCTCTCCGTAAAGGTCTAAACTCGAACTACTTGGGCCCTCAAGACGCCTTAGCGATGCTCAAAAACCAGATTAGTATGGAGTATCCGGAGAGGGAGACGCAATACCCAGGCGTTTGGGTGAGATTCTCCTTCTCGCAGTTGCAAAGACTCTCGCTTGACCCCACTTTCGTGGAGGAAGGCACTTCGAGAGAGTTTCAACTCGGGTCTTTTAAAGGGAGAATGTCCTTTTCAATCCTCGCTCTCTCCTCGAAGGACCGAGACCAAATCGCTGGAGCCCTAATCCACACTTTCCTCTTTGGCCGAGAGTCCGAGACGGGTGGAGGGTTTCAATCCGAACTCTCGAACAACGACTACATCAACATCACGCCCCAGGAAGCCCTCCTCACGCCTGGAGGCCAATCGGAGACTATTGGGACTCCTTGGGATCCGAACAAGATCGTATATGAGGACTCTTACTCTCTCAACATTCAAGGCGAGTTCGCTTCGAACATCAAGACCGGCGAGCTTGTCCCGTTGAAGTCGGTGGAAGTCATTCCAGAAATCAAGGACCAGGCGTGGGTATAATTTCCCTCCTGGCAAACTACGAAAGAGTAGAAAGAAAGGAGAGGGTATGCCCGACTACACCGTACCCGGTATTCTAGTACAAGAGATTGAGGGGCCGATTATCGGAGCCCTCACGACTTCTTCGAGAACGATTGCTCTCCTCGGTGAGACTCAGGGAGGTATCTCCGGAGTTGAAAGAGCTCGTGCTTCCGCAACTGTGACACTCTCTACGGCGAACATCGTCAAGGAGTCGATCAAGGTCTTCAAAGAGGCCACGGGTGAAGTCTACACTCTTACGACCGACTACAACATCGAGCAAACCGGTAAAGAGACGAAGATCAAGCCGGTTGCCGCCAAGATTCCGAACGACACGGACTTGAAGGTGACTTTCCTCTCCGTCCCGGACAACTACTACGACGCCACCATCTTCACGGCGACCGAGGACCTGGCGGAGCGTTTCGGTCCCGCTTTTAAGGCTACGGGAGAGGTCAACTCTCCTCTCACCCTTGCTGGCCAACTCGCGTTCGTGAATGGAGCATCCTCCATCCTCGCAGTAGCTGTCAAGAAGACCGGCGACGCTGTTAAGTCGTCCGACTTCGAGGAAGCACTCGCGAAGGTCTCCGGTGAGAGAGTCTCGATCATCGTACCGGTAACCAGTGCCTCCTCCATTAAGGCTCAGGTCTCTGCCCACGTCACTAAAAACTCCGCCAACGGAGCGGAAAGACGAGCGATTCTCGGCCTGGACGGAACGTACACTACAGTCACCTCTGAAACTCGCAAGTCAGAGGCGGAGTCGATTCGAAACGCTAGAGTTCTTCTAGTCTCGCCTTCGACTATTTCCCTCTATGTCTCTACGGCTAACAACACCGTCACGGTTGGCGGCCAGTACGTTGCCGCGGCACTTGCCGGTTTGGCTTCAAGTCTCGGCCCGGCCATTCCTCTCACTCGTAAGTCGATCGTGGGGTTCCAGTCCATTCCTCGCCAGGAAGCACCCGCCGTTAGAGACCTCGAAACCCAATCCGGTGTCACGACTCTCGAGCAAGCGGCCAACGGGTCTATTAGAGTACGTCACGGTGTGACGACCGACCCGTCCTCGCTTACCACTCGTGAATGGTCTATCGTAGGCCAGAGAGACGCCATGGTCTCTGCCGTCCGTGACACCCTGGACAACGATGGCATCATCGGTTCGCTTATCGACTCCCTGACGCTCTCCAACGTCAAGGCTTCGGTTGACACCGCTCTCCAAGGACTCGTCAACGCTGGTACGATTCTCTCGTACACCGACCTCAAAGTTCGCCAGTCCCCGTCTCAACCCGACCACGTCGAAGTCCGCTTCGCTTGGAGAGCCTCCGTCCCGATGAACTACGTCGTAGTCCGTTACGCGCTCAACATCACTTCCGGATCCCTCGAGACCACCGAGAACTAAGGAGAATTAAATGGCTGATTCTAACGTACGTGTCGGCGGATCTGGATGGACCGCCTTTACCTGGAGAGGCCAGCGTCTTGCTTGGCTTCAGGTCATTTCGGACACCGCACCTCGCCCGGTTGCTACCCCGAAAGCCATCCAGCCTCTCGATGCCGAATACCCTGTCGAGATCCTCACTCCTAGAGCGATCGGGGCGGGTACCCTCCAGTTGACCAACTTCGAGCTCTGGAACGAGTCCGTTTGGCAGCAACTTCCCGGCCTCGAGTCGGCTTCCGATATTCTCGACGTCTTCAAGACGCAGGTGGCTCTCGGAAACATCTCGTGCCAGAAGATCATCAAGAAGCCCGGCGGTGGACAGCGCATCAAGAACTACTATGGATGCACCATCACAGATATCCAGGACTCCGAGCAAATCCGAATCGACACGATGGAACTCCCGAAGTCCATCACGGTCATGTACACCCGAGCGAAGTGGCTTAACTAACACTTCGACTTCATAATTTACCCCTCCCCTTCCACCATCCCGAGGGGAGGGGTTCCTGTTAGGAGAAACTAATGACGGACGAACTCACTCCCGAAGAGGTAGAGAAGATCACTTTCACCGAAGGTGAAGAGTCTCTCCTCAAAACCCATCTACTCAACGGCTCGAGAACGAAGACGATCGAGGTCTTAGGCCACTCCATTCTTCTCCGCACCATCTCGGTTCGTGAGGAACTCGAAGTCATCT